>Ga0315282_10000578_pt1 | contig 71916 bp, 54 predicted proteins | sample YL17G07_20_MG_FD_203693 | JGI IMG/M metagenome (GOLD analysis project Ga0315282, IMG submission 203693) | Sediment microbial communities from Yellowstone Lake, YNP, Wyoming, USA - YL17G07_20 | ecosystem: Environmental > Aquatic > Freshwater > Lake > Sediment | place: USA: Wyoming | collected... | reverse complement strand
TCGTTCGTGGCGAAACGCAGGGCGGAAAGCCCGGCCATTGGCGACATTGATTGTTGTCCAGTAGCTTCACCCGCCGAACCGCCCGGTACGGACCCGTACGCCGGGTGGTGTGACAGGGAAAGCGGGCGACCGCCTACCTATGTCGATTTCCCGATCGATCTGAGCCATCGCCAAGCTGCGCTTGACGCTGCCACCCATCCTAAGTCACAGCAACCTCAAGAACCTGGGACGAAGCCAACTCGTTTGACGGTGCTCATTCGATGAAGCTTGCTCGCTCAATTGACCCCACGGGCAAACGAGTTTGCCCGTGGCACCCGAGACTTCTATGAAGGCGGGGGCTGTCCTGGAGACAGGTGGCATCGCCAGGGCTGGAGGCCTGCGCAGACCCGCGAAAGTCCCTCGTCACGGGGGTCATTTTGGCCGGATTTAGCGTTGCGGGCGTCCCCACGGCCTGTATAATGAGACACCTTTAGCGCCCGTGGAGGGCAGGTGCTCTTCGTGCCGCTGCATGATGCGGTGGATGAGGCACCGTACCGGATTGTCCGTTGCGTGACCCGGACTTCGGCCATTGAGAGCCTTGGTTCGACTGAGCGCACCGAGGCCAGGAGTAGGACAACGGGCCAAGCCGAACCGGGGCTCCATGCGGACCGGACGGGTGAGCTCGCAATAAAGAGAGGATTGTAAGCGTTCTTTCAATACGAAGAGACGCTTTGCAGAAGGCTTCGAATCTTGGTTGGATAAGGAGGTTTCGAGATGGCTAGACCAGTCACGCTATTCACCGGTCAATGGGCGGACCTGCCGCTGGAGACACTGGCGCAGAAGGCAAAGAGTTGGGGCTACGACGGGCTGGAGCTGGCCTGCTGGGGCGACCACTTCGAGATCGACAAGGCCCTGAAGGACGACAAGTACTGCAAGGCGAAGCGGGACATGCTCAAGAAGTACGGCCTGCAGGTGTTCGCCATCTCGAACCATCTGGTCGGCCAGTGCATCTGCGACAACATCGACCAGCGTCATAAGTCCATCCTCTCGCCCGAGATGTGGGGCGACGGCGAACCGGAGGGCGTCAAGAAGCGTGCGGCACAGAACATGATCGACGCGGCCAGGGCGGCCAAGAAGCTCGGCGTCGGCGTCGTCAACGGCTTCACGGGCAGCTCGATCTGGCACCTGCTGTACTCGTTCCCGCCCGTTTCGGCGGATATGATCAAGGCCGGCTACGATGATTTCGCCAAGCGATGGAGGCCAATCCTCAAGGAGTTCAAGAATGAGGGAATCAAGTTCGCTCTGGAAGTGCACCCGACGGAGATCGCGTTCGATATCGCCTCGGCGCAGCGGGCCGTCGATGCCGTAAAGAGGCATGAGTGCTTCGGATTCAACTACGACCCGAGCCACCTCGGCTACCAGGGCGTCGATTACGTGAAATTCATCCGCACGTTCGGCAAACGCGTCTTCCATTGCCACATGAAGGATGTCTGGTGGGGCCACGGGGACGGCACGGTGGGCGTGTTCGGCGGCCATACCGAGTTCGCCGATCCCCGCCGGTACTGGGACTTCCGGTCCATCGGACACGGCGACATCAATTTCGAGGAGATCATCGTGGCCCTGAACGACATCGGCTACCAGGGCCCGCTGTCGATCGAGTGGGAAGACAGTCGGATGGACCGCGAGCACGGAGCGGCCGAGGCCGTCCAGTTCATCAAGAAGGCCGACTTCAAACCGTCGCAAGTGGCGTTCGATGCGGCGTTCGAGAAGAAATGATAGTAGTGGCTGTAAACCTGGGTGCCATTGCCGGGTGCCATGCTTACGCTCGGTAAGCATGGTTCTCCGGCCGGATAAAGCATGTCCACGCAAGCGTGGACATGGCACCCGGACACAGGTTGTGACAGAATTCAGGGTGGCAGCGTCAAGGCCGAAGGCCTTGATGATGGTTTCGTGTCGCGGGCTTCCAGCCCGCGAAAGACGCGGCCAAGACGGCCGCGACACGGTCATCATTAAGCGGCGCTTGACGCTGCCACCCATGGCGTACGCAGTGCTCAATATGGTTGGTGTCACCGGTTAAGGTCAGGAGAACGGCGAGCATGGTGACGAGGCAGAACGTGAGCCGGCGGCAATTCCTCGGCGGGGTCGCCGGCGCGGCGGCGGGGGCAGTGGCATTTCCGTATATCATCAGCGCTTCGGCTCTTGGCAAAGACGGCAACGTCGCGCCGAGCGAGCGGATCACGATGGGCTGCATCGGCGTCGGTTGGCAGGGCGGGTCGAACATGGGCCAGTTCCTCGGCGAGAAGGACTGCCGGATCGCCGCCATCTGCGACGTGGATAAGAACACGCTCCAGGGTGCGGTCAACACGGTCAATAAGAAGTACGGCAACCAGGATTGTGCGGCCTACAACGATTTCCGCGAGCTACTGGCCCGCAAGGACATCGAGGCCGTGTCGCTGGGTCTGCCCGATCATTGGCACGCGATCCCGGCGATCGAGGCGGCCCGGTCGGGCAAGGACATCTTCGGCGAAAAGCCGCTCTCGCACGACCTCCGCGAGGGCCGCGCGATGTGTGACGCGGTCAAGAAGTACGGCCGCATTTGGCAGACCGGGAGCTGGCAGCGCTCCGAGGCCCATTTCCGCTTCGCCTGCGAGCTGGTCCGCAACGGCCGGATCGGCAAGGTGCACACTGTCCAGGTCGGGCTGCCCTCGGGACACTCGGACTTCGCCGGCACCGCGGGCAAGGAGCAGATCGTGCCTGCGCCGGCGGGACTCAACTACGACATGTGGGTCGGCCCGGCCCCGTACACGCCGTACCGCGTCGCTCTGCTGCCGAAGAACTGGCGGTGGGTCCTCGATTACGGCGGCGGGCAACTCATGGACTGGGTCGGCCACCATGTGGATATTGCTCATTGGGGCCTGGGCTTCGATAATACCGGTCCTTTCGAGATCGAGGGCACCGGCGAGTACCCGAAGGACGGGCTCTACGACAGTCCCACCCGGTACCGCCTGACGGCCAAGTACCGCGATGGCATCACCATGATCATCGCCGGCGGGTACAACGACATTCGCGGCGGAACCAAGTGGATCGGCGATAAGGGCTCGGTTTGGGTCGATCGCGGCAATCAGGTCGAAACCGAGCCAAAGACGCTCAAGGACGAGAAGATCGGGCCGAACGACGTTCACCTTTATGAATCGCCGGGCCACTGGCGTAACTTCCTCGACTGCATCCGCAGCCGCAAGGAGACGATCACGCCCTGCGAGACAGCCCATCGGTCCGCGACGCCCGGCCACCTTGGCCGAATCGCCATGTGGCTGGGCCGAAAGATTCGTTTCAATCCTGATACCGAAGAGATTATCGGAGATCCGACCGCCACGCAGATGCTCGGCCGGACCTACCGAAGTCCCTGGTACCTGTAGCAACAGTAGCACGGGCGTCTCGCCCGTGGAACCATGGTGGGCAGGGCCAAGATGGCCCTGCGACACATGGGCAAGATGCCCATGCTACGAAAGTGCAAGAGGGTAGTTGAATGATGCACAAGAGCATGAACCGACGCGATTTCATCCGGGCGGCGGCGGGCACGGCGGCGGCGATTACCGGCTTGCCCTATGTCGTGCCGTCGTCGGTCTTCGGGGCCGAGGCGCCGAGCAACCGTATCGTGCTCGGGTTCATCGGTTGCGGCAAGCAGAGCCAGCACCTGATGCGGTCGTTCCTGGGCTCGCCCGGCACGCAGGTCGTGGCGGCGTGCGACGTGGATAAGCTCAAGCTCGAGCGCAGCAGCAAGGGGATCGTCGAGAAGCACTACGCGGACAGGAACGTCGGGTCCTATAAAGGCTGTGCGGCGTATGCTGATTTCCGCGATCTGCTGGCCCGCAAGGATATTGACGCGGTGGTGATTTCCACTCCGGACCACTGGCACGCGGTCACCGTGATCGAGTCGTGCAAGGCGGGCAAAGACGTGTACTGTGAAAAACCCCTGTCGCAGACGATTGCCGAGGCCCGGGCGATGGTCAACGCGGTCCGAAAGTACAACCGGATCTTCCAGACCGGCAGTATGCAGCGGTCCTCGCAGGAGTTCCGGTTTGCCTGCGAGCTGGTCCGCAACGGCTACATCGGCGATGTCCAGCACGTGACGGTCAACGTCGGCGGGCCGCCCGAGGATAAGGTGCTGCCGGCTCAGCCCGTACCCGATTATCTCGATTGGGATATGTGGGTGGGCCCGGCGATGTGGCGGCCGTACAACGAGGACCTGGCGCCGCACATCAGCTTCGACGGCTTCCCCAACTGGCGCTATTACAGCTACTACGGCGGCGGCGGCATGACCGACTGGGGCGCCCACCACTTCGATATCGCCCAGTGGGGACTCGGAATGGACGGCTCCGGTCCGGTCGAGATCAATCCGCCCGACGGCAAAGAGCACAAGTATCTCACCTACAAGTACGCCAACGGCATCCCGATGACCCATGGCGACAAGTCCGGCGACGCCCGTGTCAATGGAGTCCTCTTCGAGGGCACCAAGGGCAAGATCGAGGTCAATCGCGGCTATCTCAAGACGACGCCCGACACCCTCAAGGACCAGAAGATCGGCCCCGATCAGATCCATCTCTACGACAGCAGGAATCACTACACCGACTGGCTCGACGCCATGCGCAAGCGCAGCGACCCGATCTGCAAGATTGAGATCGGGGCCAGCTCGGTGACGGTCTGTCACCTGGGCAATATCGCGTACAAGCTGAAGCGGCCCTTGAAGTGGGACCCCAAGCGGGAGGTGTTCATCGGCGACGACGAGGCCAGCCGGCTGCTGACCCGCGCGATGCGCAGCCCGTGGCAGATATGATATCGGTTGAGGAGAATCATCGATGGCGAACAGAAACGTATCACGCCGGCAGTTCCTGAGAGATGCGGCGGGGATCTCCGCGGGCATCGCGGGCTTCCCGTACATCATCAGCTCGTCGGCGCTGGGAGCGAACGGGGCTTCGCCACCGAGCGAGCGCATCGTCATGGGCTGCATCGGCGTCGGAAGCCAGGGCACGGGCAACATGCAGAACTTCCTGGGCAAGCGGAAAGACGCCCAGGTCGTAGCCGTCTGCGACGTGGACAAGCGCAACGCCGGGAACGCCAAAAGCCTCGTAGACAAGGCGTACGGCAACTCGGACTGTGTGATCTACCGCGATTTTCGCGAGATCATCGCGCGGAAGGATATTGACGCGCTGTCGCTGGCGATGCCGGACCACTGGCACTCTATTCCGGTCGTCCTGGCGGCCGAGGCGGGCAAGGACATGTACGGCGAGAAACCCTTGGCGCGGACGATCCACGAAGCCAAGGTGATGCGAGACACCGTGAACCGCTACGGCCGGATCTGGCAGACCGGGAGCTGGCAACGCTCCGTCGCGAACTTCCATCACGGCGCCGAGCTCGTCCGCAACGGGCGGATCGGCAAGATCACGCGCGTGGAGGTCGGCCTGCCCACCGGCGGAGGCGGCGGGAATCCTCCGGTTTCCGCGCCCCCCGAAGGGCTGGACTGGGATTTCTGGCTCGGACCGGCGCCGTGGACTCCATTCAGGAAGTACGGCGGCTCCGCCCCGCACTGGGATTGGCGATGGATCATGGACTACTCGGGCGGACAACTGACCGACTGGGCGGGCCACCACATCGATATCGCCCACTGGGGCCTGGGCTTCGACGACACCGGCCCGGTCGAGATCGAGGGCAAAGGGGTCTATCCCAAGGACGGCATCTTCAATGTCCCGATCGAGTACAAGTTCACCTGCAAGTACGCCAATGGGCTGGAGATGGTCGTGGCGAACGACCGGCAGGTGCCCAAGGGCATGGGCACGGTCTGGTACGGCGAAAAGGGCTGGGTCCACGTCGATCGCGGCCGGCAGGCGACGAACCCGCCGGAACTGTGGAATGAGACCATCGGCCCCAACGAGGACCGGCTGTACGAGAGCCTTGACCACCATCAGAATTTCCTCGATTGCGTGAAGTCCCGCAAGAAGACGATCACGCCGATTGAGGTGGCGTGCCGGTCGATCAGTGTGGGTCTGCTCGGCGAGATTGCCATGCTGCTGGAGCGCAAGGTCCGGTGGGACCCGGTCAAAGAGGAGTTCGTCAACGATCCGGAGGCCAGCCGGCTGCTGTCGCGGCCGATGCGCGCCCCGTGGCATCTGTAGAGCGTAGCACGGGCATCTTGCCCGTGGAAGAATAATGATGTGCAGGGCCAAGATGGCCCTGCGACACATGGGCAAGATGCCCATGCTACGAAGGACCGGGCTTTCCGCACGGGCCGCGTGGCACGCAGAGTTAGGAATCGTCGGGTAGGGTGTGCAACGCACACCCCTGCCTGCGAACGAAAAGGTGTGCAGTGCACACGCTACGAAAGGGAAAGGAGCGAACATGATGAGATCGAGAATGATGGCTGCGATGTTGCTTGCGGGCTTTTGTCTGTCGCTGACGGCGGGGACGCTGTGGGCGCAGTCGCCCGAGAAGCTGCGGGAGCTCAAGCCGGAGGAGATCGCCAAGATTACGGAGGCCATGCCGACCAAGGCCGTGGTCGCGCCGGAGAAGCCTCGCAAGATGCTGGTGTTCTGGCGCTGTGAGACATTCTTTCACACCAGTATCCCTGTGGCCAACGAGGCCTTGAAGATCATGGGCAAGAAGACCGGCGCGTTTGAAGTGACGGCGGTCACGGACGATTATTCCGTCTTTACGGCCGACACGCTCAAGCAGTTCGACGTGGTCTGCCTGAACAATACGACGAGCCTGAAGTTCGACCCGAAGACGACGCCGGAGCGGTGCCAGGCCCTGATGGACTTCATCAAAAACGGCAAGGGCATCGTCGGCATTCACGCGGCGGCCGACAACTTCTATCAGTGGCCTGAGGCCCAGGAGATGATGGGCAACAAGTTCAGCGGCCATCCCTGGGGCGCCGGCAACACCGTGGCGATCAAGCTCGACGTACCCGATCATCCGCTGCTGGCGCCGTTCCATGGCCAGGGCTTCAAGGTCAAGGATGAGATCTATCGCACAGAGCCGCCGGTCTACTCCCGCGATAAGCAGCTCGTCCTGATGAGCCTCGACATGAGCGACCCGGCGACCAGCGGCGTCAGCGGACTCAAGCCGAGTGACAAGGACACCGGCATCACCTGGATCAAGGACTGGGGCAAGGGCCGGCTCTTCTATTGCTCGCTGGGACACAACGACGAAATCTTCATGAACACGCCTCTTCTCGAACATTATCTGCGTGGCATTCAATTCGCCATGGGCGATTTCAAAGTGCCGACGAAACCAATCGGAGCAGCAAAGGAGCAGAACATGGCGCAGCAGACGGCAGGCGGGAACTGGGAGAAGCTCAAGACCTATGATTTCGGGGACAGCCGTCAGCCCTTGACGGAGATCAGCGATGAGATCCGCAAGGCTTACGGCAAGCCCGATGAGTTGAAGAAGTTCGAGGCGTCGCTGGACGATGTGCTCAAGTCGGATGCCAAGTACGCCGGCAAGCAGTACGCCTGCCGCGAGCTGAGCATCATCGGGACGCAGCAGTCGGTGCCGGTGCTGGCCCCCATGCTGACGAACCAGGAGTACTCGGACATGGCCCGCTATGCCCTGGAGCGCATTCCGGGCGAGGCGGCGGACAAGGCGCTGCTTGATGCCCTGCCCAAGGCCGATGGCAAGGCCAAGATCGGGATCGTCAATAGCCTGGGCGAGCGCGGCACGAAGGCGGCCGCCGGCGAGATCGCCAAGCTCGTGGACAACTCGGACCGCCTCCTGGCCGGCGCCGCGATCAGCGCGCTGGGCAAGATCGGCGGGCCCGACGCTCTCAAGGGTCTGGACAAGGCCCTCGCCAGCGCGCCGGACAACCAGAAGATGCTGGTCTACGATGCCTATCTGCGGATCGCGGACAAGATGGCGGCGGCGGGCGACAAGGCCGGGGCCAACAAGATCTATGTCAGCCTGAACAAAGAAGGCGTGCCGTCCCTGGTTCGCTCGGCGGCCATGAAGGGGATCGCCGGCAGCGCACGGGGCACCAGCAAGTAGCGATCGGCAGAAGCGCCGGGTGGGACGGGCGATGCTCGACTGCACGGGGATGATGCTATCCTCGCAAAGGCTGGGTGCCGCATCGGCGCTTGCGCGGGCATGACTCGTGAATCGTTTGAGCGTGTCCATGCAAGGCATGAGCATGGCCTTGCGGCGTAAAGTGTCGCCCGGCCGCGACTCCGTGAAGGAGCCTGTGTTTAGATAGGATTGCAGGTATGGTTTGGCAATCAAAAGGACTGCGTTCATTGTTGGTTGCGGCGGTTGCCGCTGGTCTGCTGGGTGCCGTCGTCTCGACCGCCGTGGCCGGCGAGGGCAACGAAGATATCATCAAGATGGTGATCGACGCGCTCAAGAGCAACGATCCCACGATGCAGAGCGGGGCCATCGCCATCGTGCGCGACATCCCCGGCCCCGAAGTCACTAAGGCGCTGGCGCAGGAGCTGCCGAAGCTGCCTGCGGCCGGACAGGTCCAGTTGCTTGCGGCGCTGGCCGACCGGGGTGATGCATTGGCGTTGCCGGCGGTCATCGAGACGGGCAAATCTCAGGATGAGTCTGTTCGCGTGGCAGCCCTGAAGGCTATCGGGCAGTTGGGCGGTCCTGCGAATGTCGCGCTATTGGCTGAGCGGGCGGCCGGCGCCAAGGGCGCCGAGCAGAAGGCGGCCCGCGAGAGCCTGTATCGGCTCCGGGGGCAAGAGGTCGATGCGGCGATTCTGCGAAGCGTCCCCTCGGCGGGGCCGGCGGTGAAAGTCGAGCTGATCGGCGCCATCGGCGAGCGCAACATCGCAGGGTCGATGGAGACGCTGCTCAAGGCCGCCAAAGATGAGGACCGCAAGGTCCGGCTGGAGTCGTTCAAGGTTCTCAGGGTCATTGCCAAAGGCGAGGACGTGCCGGCGCTCGTGAGCCTGCTGCTGGAAACCAGGAGCGAGTCGGACCGGGGCGAGGCGGAGAAGCTGGTGGCCGCCGTCGCGCACAAGATCGAGGACAAGACCCATCAGGCGTCGGCCGTGCTGGCGGTGCTGCCGAACGTCAGGGATGTCCCCAGCCGGGCGTCGCTGCTCCGGGTGCTCGGGCGGATCGGCGACAGCAGCTCGCTGCCGACGCTGCAAACCGCTCTGACCAATCGTGAGCCGGAGATTCAGGACGCGGCGATTCGGGCCCTGTCCGACTGGCCGACGCCGGAGCCTGTGCCCGATCTGCTCAAGGTGGCGCAGAGTGCCGAGAACAAGGTGCACAAGGTCCTGGCGCTTCGCGGCTTCGTCCGGCTGCTCGGACTCGACAGCAGCCGGCCCCCGGAAGAGACCATTGACCTTTATAAAAAGGCGATGGACCTGGCCGGCGATGCGGCGGAGAAGAAGCGAGTGCTCTCGGGCGTGGCGGCAACGAAGTCGCTGGCCGCACTGAATCTGGCGGCGGCCTACCTTGATGACCTGACGCTGCACCTGGAGGCCGAATCGGCGGCCGTCCAGATCGCCCAGGCCACAGGCGCCGGGTATCCGCAACGCACCAAGGAGGTGCTCCAAAAGGTCATCGAGAGCACGAAGAGTGACGTGATCCGCGACCAGGCAAAGCAGATCATCGGTCAACTCGACCGGTTCGGGGATTACATTGCCGTCTGGCAGGTGAGCGGCCCGTACATGAAGGAGAACGTGGATGGGCCGGGCCTGTTCGATGTGCCCTTTGCGCCCGAGCAGGAAGGCCAGAAGGCCGCCTGGCGGATCGTGCCCGCCGGGACCAACGCGGATCAGCCCGGATTGCTGGAGCTGCAGAAGGACGCCGCGATGGTCGGCGATAACCGCGTCGCTTACCTGCGGGCGAGGGTCTGGTCGCCCAAAGAGCAAAAAGCGCGGCTTGAGCTCGGCAGCGACGACGGCGTGAAGGTCTGGCTCAACGGCCAGCTCGTGCACGCCAACAACGCGGTCCGACCGGCGACGCCCGGTGAGGACAAGGCCAATGTGACGCTCAAGGAGGGCTGGAACCCGCTGCTGGTGAAACTGACGCAGAGCGCCGGCGAATGGGCCCTGATCGTGCGGTTCCGCAGTCCCGACGGCGCCAAGCTCGAAGGCCTGAAGTCAGAACCTCAATAGGTGAATGATGCGATCCGTCGATTGTGAAGACGTGGTGTCGGAGTAGCGACATGGGATGTGCTTACGCTGTTTCTGATCGTTCAGGATACCTGATTGCGATTTCGGTCGCGTTTGTTCTGCTTGCTGCAACCGTGCAGGCGGCGAACGTGGACCCGTTCATGGGGGACTGGCGGGGCGGGTGGATAATGGGGGAGGACCCAAACTCCGGCAAAGTGGCGGCGGAAGTGATTGCCCTGGGCGGCGGGCAGTACCGAGCCAGGCTCTTCGCAACTCCTGACGCGACGGGCGACCCTGATGCCGTGCTCGACGGGCAGTTGCAGGACGGCAGGGTGAAACTCTCCGGCAAGCTGAATATAGACATCGCCGAAGGTGACATCGAGGCAGTCCTGGAGAAAGACAGATTCACCGGCTTGTTCAGGGGCGATGCCGGCGGGGGGCCGATGGAAGTCAAGATGTCGCTGACCAAAACCGTCCGCCGATCGCCGACGTTGGGGGCCAAGCCGCCCGCCGGCGCGATTGTGCTCTTCGACGGAACCAATTTTGACGAGTGGGTCAGTCTCGGCGGCCCCAAGGGCATGATCAATATCACCGAAGCCGTCGGCAATACCCAGAACGCCGTCGCGTATCTCCAGGCGAAGCTCTGGTCGCCGAGCCGACAGGCGGCGAGATTGCAGCTCGGCAGCGACGACGGCGTCAAGGTCTGGCTCAATGGTAAGCTGATTCACGCCCAAAACGTCGCCCGCGGCGTCAGTCCCGACGAGGACAAGATCGATGTCACCCTGCAGGAAGGCGCCAACGAACTGCTGCTCAAAGTGACCAATGGGGCGGGCGACTGGGGTGCGATCGTCCGCTTCGCCGGGCAGGACGGCAAGCCGCTGCGGAACCTCAACGAGGTCGCGCCCCAGTTCAAAGTCGACAAGGGCTCCAACGAGTACCTCGCCAACAATGACGGCTTCCTGACTCAGTGGCGGGTGGCCGGGCCGTACCAGGAGGCCGGCAAGGGACCGGAGACGCTCTTTGATGTTGCCTTTGCCCCCGAGAAGCCGGCGGGATCGCAGGTCCAGTGGAAGTGGGTCAACGCCAACGTGCCGGATGATAAGGCCGTCAAGTGGCGGCTCGTCAATGGCGCGATGGAGGTCAAGCCGGGCAGCGGCTCCATCGCGACCAAGAGAGCATTCAAGGATTTCAAGCTGCATATCGAGTTTCGCACTCCGTTCATGCCGGAAGCCCGCGGCCAGGGGCGCGGCAACAGCGGTGTCTATCTGCAGAACCGCTACGAGATTCAGGTGCTCGACAGCTATGGGCTGGAGCCGAAGGACAATGAGTGCGGCGGCATCTACCAGGTTGGCGCCCCTCTCGCGAATGTGTGCTATCCGCCGCTGCAGTGGCAGACCTATGACGTCACGTTCCAGGCTCCGCGTTTCGACGCCGGCGGCAACAAGGAAAAGGACGCGGTGGTCACGGTGCTTCACAACGGCGTGACGGTCCACGACCAGCTCCGGATTCCCCACCCGACGCCTGGGGCCCTGGATGACAACGCTGCTGCGCCGGGCGGCATCTATCTGCAGGACCACGGCAATCTCGTGCAGTTCCGCAATATCTGGCTGGTCGAACAGAAATGAGTGCAAGTGCGGCGCAGTTTCGCGGCTGCTTGAATCGGCAGTACATATCAACCGTCGTTTTGAGGACAACGGACATGGAGAAGAAGGCAAGCACGGGAAGAGACAAGAGGCTTTCTCGTCGTGAGTTCATGGGCGCTGCCGCGGCGGTCGCGGCGTTTACCATCGTGCCCCGGCACGTTCTGGGCGGTCAGGGCAACAAGCCGCCGAGCGAGAAGCTGAACATCGCCGGCGTCGGCATCGGCGGCATGGGCCAGAACAACGTCGCCAAGTGCGCCGATGCGGGCGAGAATATCGTGGCCCTGTGCGACGTGGACGCCAAGTATTCCGCCGGCGTCTTCCAGAAATAGCCCAAGGCCCGGCAGTGGACGGACTTTCGCAAGATGCTGGATGAGCAGAAGGAGATTGACGCGGTGGTCGTCGCCACGCCGGACCACCTGCATGCCGTCGTTGCGATGGCCGCCATGCAGCGGGGCAAGCACGTCTACGTCCAAAAGCCGCTGACACGCACCGTCTGGGAGGCGCGCATGCTGACTGAGGCGGCCCGCAAGTACAAGGTACAGACCCAGATGGGCAACCAGGGCCATTCCAGCGAGGACGTCAGGCTGGTCTGTGAATGGATTCAGGATGGTGCGATCGGGAACGTGACCGAGGTGCACTGCTGGACGAATCGCCCGGTGTGGCCGCAGGGGATCGACCGGCCCAAAGATACGCCCCCAGTGCCGGAGGGTCTGGACTGGGACCTGTGGGTGGGCCCGTCGCCGATGCGGCCGTACAACCCGATCTACCTGCCCTTCAACTGGCGCGCGTGGATCGACTTCGGCGCCGGCGCGCTGGGCGACATGGGATGCCACGTGATGGATGCGGCGTTCTGGTCGCTAAAGCTGAAGTACCCCGTGAGCGTCCAAGCCAGCCACTCCTGGGAAGTGAAGCAGATGTGGACGCGGTTTGACAACAAGGAGACGTACCCTTCGGCCGAGGTGGTGCACTACCAGTTCCCGGCTCGCGGGAACATGGCGCCCGTGAAATTGCATTGGTACGACGGGGGCATCCTGCCGGCGCGACCGGACGACCTCGAGCCGGGACGCAAGATCCCCGAAAGCGGCACGATCTTCGTCGGGGACAAGGGCAAGCTCATCTGCGACACGTACAGCGAGAACCCTCGCATCTTCCCTGAGAGCAAGATGAAGGCCTACAAGAGACCGCCGAAGACGATTCGCCGGGTCGCGGGCGGTGTGGACGGTCACGAGAAGGATTGGATCAACGCCTGCAAGGGCGGGCCGGCCGCCAGCTCCAATTTCGACTATTCCGGCCCGTTCACCGAGACGGTCGTCATGGGCAACCTGGCTGTGCTCAATCCGGACAAGGTCCTGGAATGGGACGGCGAGAACATGCGCATGACCAACGACGAAGCGGCGAATGCGTTTGTCCGGCCGAAGTTTCGCGAGGGCTGGTCACTGTAAAAGCATTTTTGAGATCGATTTTTTCACTCGTTAGAGGTAAAGGAGCCAAGCTCATGTCGAACATCACACGTCGCCAGTTTATCAAAGGGACCGTTGCCGTTGGAACCACATGTACGATCGGCTTCCCGCACATCATCCGGGCCCAGGGACTCAACGAAAAGCTCCATGTGGGGTTCATCGCTGTAGGCGGACGGGCGGATGCCCATACGGGCGCCGCCCATGAGGCGGGCCTGCAGTGCATCGCGTTCGCGGAGGTCGACAAAACCCGGTGGAACGGCGTCCTCGGCAAGAAGGGCTGGGAGCAGGCGGTCGGGTATACGGATTGGCGGAAAGTCTTCGAAAAGCACGGCAAGGAAATCGACGTGGTTTTCGTGGCGACCCCGGATCACAGCCATTTTGCGCCGTCGATGACCGCCGTTTCCATGGGCATCCACTGCTACACGGAAAAGCCACTGACCTGGTCGGTTCGCGAGGCCCAACTGCTGGCGGCCGCCTACGCCAAGAATCCGAAGGTTGTCACCCAGATGGGCAACCAGGGCCACGCCGATCAGGGATGGCGGCTGGCATACGAATACATCAAGGCCGACGCCATTGGCGACATCGTGGAGTTCCATACCTGGACGAATCGTCCCATCTGGCCGCAAGGCGGTGACCGTCCGGAAGGGTCGGATCCTGTCCCCGATACTCTGGACTGGGAGGCTTGGATCGGCCCGGCTCCGATGCGTCCTTACAAGAAGGAAGTCTATCATCCTTTCAACTGGCGTGGCTTCGTGGATTTCGGTTCCGGCGCACTAGGCGATATGGCCTGCCATACCACCGACGGCATCTACGCGATCATGAAGCCGGGCTACGCGGCCACCGCCGAGCCGGTCACCATGACCGGACCGGTCAAGGATCAGTTCCCGGCCGGCATGGTGATCAAGAGCACCTACCGCGCGAAAGACGGCCGGCCCGGGTTCACCACCTACTGGTACGAGGGCTATCGCCTGGAGAAGGATAACGATGGAAAGCCCATCCCCTTCATGCCGGAGAACCCCGAGGAACTCAAGGCCGACAATCGCAGGCTGCCGCGCACGGGAAACCTGATCATCGGCACCAAGGGCAAGATGCTCGTTGAGGACGACTATTGGAATCGGCCGATGCTGATCCCGCGGGCGCGGCACAAGGAGTTCGGCACGCCCCCGAAACTGCTGGAACGCTCTCCGGGGCATCACGCCGAGTTCTTCATGGCCTGCAAGGGCGAGAAGCCGCGGGAGTTCAGTCAGTCCAACTACGGCTACTCCGGTCCCATGGCCGCCAACATCCAGCTCGGCAACCTCTGTGCCCGCGCGGGAAAGAAGCTCGAGTTGGACGAATCCGGCAAGATCGTCAGCGACCCGAAGATCAACGACCTGGCGTGGCGCGAGCCCCGCAAAGGTTGGGGACCGCTGGAGATGAAGGTCTAAGCCCCGGCCCGGTGGGCGAGAGAAAATAGCCCAGCGATTCATCGCTGGGGAACCGGAGCGCGAAGACAAAACCAGTCCCGCCAGGGACGAAGGAACAGCTTGGACGCCAGTCTTCTTTCGCCCCTGCGGGGCTCGGTGCTCTATCGGGCCTGGGACCCACCGTTGAAACGGTGGGCTATTGTCGGTCGTCCCTGTGGGACTGTCTTACTTGACTGTGGTTGATGACAACGACGAAGAGGATAACAGCCATGAAGAATCTGCAGAACAAGGGTCTGTCGCGGCGCGAGTTTGTCGGTGCGGCGGCAGCAGTCGCGGCGTTCACCTTCGTGCCCAAGCGCGTGCTGGGCGGCGCGGGGCAAAGCTCGGCCAACGAGAAGCTCAACATCGCCGGCATCGGCGTCGGCGGTCAGGGCGGCGGCGATATGAACGCCCTGAGCAGCCAGAACATCGTGGCCCTGTGCGACGTGGATGACCAGCGTGCGGCCGACACGTTCAACAAATTCCCCAACGCCAAAAAGTACAGAGATTTCCGCAAGATGCTCGACAAGGAGCACAAGAACATCGACGCGGTGATGGTCGCGACGCCCGACCACTGCCATGCCCCCGCGGCCATCATGGCCATGAAGCTTGGCAAACACGTGTACTGCGAGAAGCCGATGGCCCACACGATTTACGAGGCCCGGCGCATGACCGAAGTCGCCAAAGAGATGAAGGTCGTGACGCAGATGGGCCAGGGCGGCCACGCAGGCGAGGGACTTCGCCTGACCTATGAGTTCATTCACGATGGCGCGATCGGCCTGGTGCGCGAAGTGCACGTCTGGTCGGATCGGCCGATCTGGCCCCAGGGGATCGACAGGCCCAAGGACACGCCGCCAATCCCCAAGACACTGGACTGGGATACATGGCTCGGACCCGCCCGATGGCGGCCTTATCACAATGCCTACGTGCCGTTCGCTTGGCGGGGATGGTGGGATTTCGGCTGCGGCGCCATGGGCGACATGGCGGTCCACAATGCCGACCCCGCGTTCTTCTGCCTCGATCTCGATGCCCCGACGGCGGTCGAGGCCGAGACCAGCGGCACAAACGACGAGACCCTGCCCAAGTGGTCGATCATCAAGTACGAGTTTCCCGCCCGTGGCGATCGGCCGGCGGTCAAGATGATCTGGTACGACGGCGGCAAGCTGCCCCCGCGTCCGCCCGAGCTGGAAGAAGGCCGCAAGCTCGGCGACAACGGCATCCTGTTCGTCGGCGACAAGGGCAAAATCCTCTGCGGCGGCTGGTCCGGCGAGCCTCGGCTGATTCCGGAGTCGCGCATGAAGGAGTACAAGCGGCCGGCGAAGACGCTGCCCCGCTCGCCCGGGCACCATCAAGAGTGGATCGACGCCTGCAAGGCGGGCAAGCCGGAGATGTCGATGGCGGGTTTCTGGTACTCCGGACCGTTCACCGAGGCGCTGCTCGTTGGCAACCTGGCGGTGCGGCTGGGCAAACGCGTCGAGTGGGACGCCAAGACGATGCGCTCCCCGAATTGCCCCGAGGCCGACAACTACATCACCAAGTTCTACCGGGCGGGCTGGTATTTCGATTGATGGATGGTCATGGTAGGCACCCTTTCGCACGCAGGGCAACTGGGGCTTGTTGAGCCTCAGGTATTCGAAACATGGGTGTCCGGACTCTGGGTGGCAGCGTCAAGACCGAGAGTCTTGGCGATGGCTGTGTCGCGGGCGTCTCGCCCGCGATTCGAAGGGGAGACGCCTTCGACACGCCGTCGCGGCTGTCGGCGAAGGTGTGTAGTAAGGTTGAATAAGAGGTAACGAGTTATGAAGCAGCCAGTGAAGAATGACGTGGCGCTGTCCCGGCGGGAGTTCGTTGGCGCGGCGGCGGCGGTCGCGGCGTTCACCTTCGTGCCTAAGCGCGTGCTGGGCGGCGCCGGCCAAAGCTCGGCTAACAACAAGCTCAACATAGCCGGCATCGGCGTCGGCGGCCGCGGCGCCGACGATATCAAGGAGGTCTCCAGCGAGAACATCGTCGCGCTGTGCGATGTCGATATGAGAAGCGCCGCAGGGACGATCAAAGAGCACCCGAACGCCAGAGTCTACCGCGACTTCCGCGAGATGCTGGAGAAGGAGCGGAAGAACATCGACGCGGTGGTGATCGGGACGCCGGACCACATCCACGCGCCGGCGGCGATCATGGCCATGAAGATGGGCAAGCACGTGTACGTGGAGAAGCCGATGGCCCACACGGTCTACGAGGCCCGGCGGATGGCCCAGGTGGCGAAGGAGACCGGCGTCGTGACGCAGATGGGTAACCAGGGCCACGGCGGCGAGGGCCTGCGGCTGTATTGGGAATTCATCCACGACGGCGCGATCGGCAAGATCAGCGAGGTTCACGTCTGGACGGACCGGGCCGGCACGCCGGAACGCGCTTGGTGGCCGCAGGGCATCAGCCGGCCTCAGGGCAGCGAGCCGGTGCCCGAGGGCCTGGACTGGGAGCTGTGGCAGGGCCCGGCCCGATGGCGGCCCTACAATTCCGCCTACGTGCCCTCCAAGTGGCGCGGCTGGTGGGATTATGGCTGTGGCGCCCTGGGCGACATGGCGGTTCACAACGCAGATCCGGCCTTCTTCGCCCTGGACCTCGGAGCCCCGACGGCTGTCGAGGCCGAGAGCAGCCCGGTCAACGATGAGACCCTCCCTGTGTGGAACATCATCAGGTATGAATTTCCGGCCAAGGGAGATCGGCCCGCCGTGAAGATGATCTGGTATGACGGCGCCAAGCTGCCTCCCACCCCGCCGGAGTTGGAAGGCCGCAGGCTCGGTGACAACGGCATTCTGTTCGTCGGCGACAAGGGCAAGCTGCTGGGACCGAGCCACGCGGGCACACCCCGGCTGATCCCGGAATCGCGGCAGAAGGAGTACGGCCGGCCGCCGAAGACCCTGCCGCGCTCGCCCGGCCATCACCAGGAGTGGATCGAGGCCTGCAAGGCGGGCAAGCCCGAGAACGCCAAGAGCGGATTTTGGTACGCCGGGCCGTTCGTCGAGGCCCTGCTCGTCGGCAACCTCGCCGTCCGCCTGCAAAAACGCGTCGAGTGGGACTCCGCGAAAATGCGCTCGCCCAATTGTCCCGAGGCAGACAACTACATCACGAAGTTCTATCGCGCGGGCTTCGATCTCGTGTAGTCGCCGCGCGCAAGTCGTGAATCCAGGGGCCTGCGGGTGCAGGCCCCGTGTTTACGAAGGTGTATGAAGGGCAATGTATTCTCCGGGTGGCAGCGGCAAGGCCGAAGAGCTTGCCGCTGCCACCCGACACTTGAGTCTGTTCCGTGAGGGGCTGGCCGTGGAACATGCCTACGCGAGCGTAGGCATGGCGCCCAGGTCGGTAGGGTATGTTGTGTGTGTCAGCAGCGATTCAACGAAAACGCCTGTGCAGTGGCGGCGAGGAGACGAATGAACAGACGTCGGTTCTTAGGCGGGGCGGCGGGGGTGGCGGCGGTCACGATCGTTCCGCGGCACGTGCTCGGCGGGGCGGGACAGACGGCCCCGAGTGACAAGCTTAACATCGCCGGGATCGGCGTTGGCGGCCAGGGCGCCGGCGACCTGGCGAACCTCGCCGGCGAGAACATCGTCGCGCTGTGCGATGTCGATGACAAGCAGGCCGCCGGGACGTTCAACAAGTTCCCGAACGCCCGCAAGTACAAAGACTTTCGCGTCATGCTCGACAAGGAGCACAAGAACATCGACGCGGTTGTGGTGGCCACGCCGGACCACGTCCACGCTGTCGCGACCATGGCGGCGATCAAGGCCGGAAAAGGTGTATACTGCGAGAAGCCCCTGACGTATTCCATGTACGAGGCCCGCGAGGTCGCCAAGGCCGCCCGCGAGGCGAAAGTGGCGACGCAGATGGGCAACCAGGGCCATTCCGGCGAGGGCATCCGCCTGATCTGCGAGTGGATCTGGGATGGCGCGATCGGCACCGTGCGCGAGGTGCATGCGTGGACGACGCACGCCGTGTGGCCTCAGGGCATGGATCGGCCGAAGGATACGCCGCCCGTGCCCGCGACGCTCGACTGGGACCTGTGGCTGGGTCCCGCGCCGTATCGGCCGTATCACCCGGCCTATGTGCCGGCGTTCTGGCGAGGCTGGTGGGATTTCGGAACCGGGGCGCTGGGCGATATGGGGTGTCACAACCTCGATCCCGTCTTCGGGGCCCTCAAGCTCGGGCACCCGACGAGCGTGGAGGCCAGTTGCTCGATCTTTGTCCCTACGATTACCTGGGACAAGCCTTTCAACAACGAGAGTTATCCGCAGGCGTCGATCGTGCGATACGAATTCCCCGCCCGCGGGGATTTGCCGCCGGTGGAGCTGACTTGGTACGACGGCGGCCTGATGCCGCGTCGGCCGGCGGAGATGGACCCCGGTCTGCACATGGGCGACAAGCTCGGCGGCGTGATCTTCGTCGGAGACAAAGGCAAGCTCATCTGCGGCAGCTACGGCAGCAGTCCCCGGCTGATCCCCGAGTCGCGGATGAAGGAGTACAAGCGGCCGGCGCCGAGCCTGCCGCGCTCCGTCGGCCACCACGCCGAGTGGGTCGCAGCCTGCAAGGGCGGCAAGCCCGCCGGGTCGAATTTCGATATCGCCGGCCCGATGACGGAGGTGATCCTGCTCGGTAATATCGCGGTTCGCATGAGCCTCAAGGCCCAGGAAAAGGGCCTTCGCCTCGCGTACGACGGGCCAAACATGAAGATCACGAATCTGCCCGAGGCCAATGAGTTCATGCACCGCAAGTATAGGGACGGGTGGACCCTCTGATTGATGATGGATGATTGATTATTTGGGCGCGGGTGGCAGCGTTAAGCCCGAGGGGCTTGGCGATGGTGGAACGCTCGAAATGAAGCTGTCATAAGGAGTTGCCAAGATGAATGCGAAACGGGAGAAAGGGCTGTCACGTCGAAATTTCATGGGAACGGCGGCGGCAGTGGCGGCGTTTACCGTGGTGCCGCGACACGTGCTTGGCGGGCCGCGGCACGTGGCGCCGAGCGAGAAGCTCAACATCGCCGGCATCGGGCTGGGCGGCCGGGGCGAGGGGGACTTGGACGAGTGCGGCAGCGAGAATATCGTCGCACTGTGCGATGTGGATGAGGCGTACGCCGGCCGGGTCTTCAAGAAGTACCCGAACGCCAAGAAGTGGACGGACTTTCGCAAGATGCTCGAGGAGCAGAAGGAGATCGATGCGGTGGTGATCGCGGTGCCCGACCATCTGCACGCCGTGATCGCGATGGCGGCGATCAAGCATGGCAAGCACACGTACTGCGAGAAGCCGCTGGCACACTGCGTCTGGGAGGCCCGCCAGCTCACGCTCGCCGCCCGCGAGGCCAAGGTCGCAACGCAGCTCGGCAACCAGGGCCAGGCCTCCGAGGCCAACCGCCTGGTCTCGGAGGTCATCTGGGACGGTGCGCTCGGCGCGGTTCGTGAGGTACATGCGTGGTGCAATCGGCCTATCTCGCAGCGTGGGATCGAGCGGCCCAAAGACACCCCGCCGGTGCCGCCGACGCTGAACTGGGATTTGTGGCTCGGGCCCGCGAAGTATCGGCCGTACAATCCTGCCTATCTCCCCTTCAGTTGGCGCGGCTGGTGGGACTTCGGCACAGGCGTGCTTGGCGACATCGGCTGTCACCAGCTCGACCCGGTCTTCCGCGCGCTCAAGCTGGGCTACCCGCTTTCTGTCGAGGCCTGCTCCAGCAACATGGATGAGGGACCCGCCGTGAAGGAAGAAACCGCTCCGAAGTCATCGATTGTCCGCTTCGAGTTCCCGCAGCGCGAGAACATGCCGCCGCTGATGCTGACCTGGTATGACGGCGGGCTGATGCCGCAGCGGCCGGCGGAGTTCGAAGAGGGCCGCAAGTTCGGCGAGGCGGACGACAACCTGTTCGTCGGCGAAAAGGGCAAGATGCTGGGCTACCGGCTGATCCCGGAGTCACGCCAGAAGGAGTATGGCAAGCCGCCCCAGAAGATTCCCCGCTCGCCCGGCCACCACAAAGAGTGGATCAACGCCTGCAAGGGCGGCGCGCCGGCGAGGTCGAACTTCGACTGGGCCGGGCCGCTCACCGAGGTCGTCCTGATCGGCAATATCGCCCTGAAGATGGAAAACCAGCTCTATGAGAAGGGCCTGAAGCTGCACTACGACGGTCCGAACATGAAGGTGACCAACCTGCCGGAAGCCAACAAGTACATCCGCGACGAATACCGAGAAGGCTGGAGCCTGTGACGATTCATGATGGATGATTGATTATTGGGCGGATGACGACGGTTGGTCCCGTCGGCTGTAACGAACGGAACACTGGCGCAATATTTCGTATGAGGAGTTGCACTGTGAAAGACAAGATGATAACTCGACGTAATCTGATGGGTGCGGCCGCCGGCGTGGCGGCGTTCACGATCGTCCCCCGGCAGGTCCTCGGCGGAGCGGGCCAGACGCCTCCGAGCGAGAAAGTCAATATCGCGGGCGTCGGCATCGGCGGCCAGGGCGGGTCCGACCTGCGGTCGCTCGAAAAAGAGACTAACATCGTGGCCCTGTGCGACGTGGACTGGGCCCACGCGGCGGGCACGTTCAACCGCTATCCCAACGCCAAGAAGTACAAGGACTTCCGCGAGATGCTGGACAAGGAGGATAAGAACATCGAGGGGGTCGTCGTCGGGACGCCCGACCACCTGCACGCGATTGTCTCCATGGCCGCCATCAGGCGGGGGAAACACGTGTACTGCGAGAAGCCGCTGACCCACACGGTGCGCGAGGCCCGGATGATGGCGGAGGCGGCGCGCGAGCATAAGGTCGCGACACAGATGGGCAACCAGGGTCAGGCCGGCGAAGAGGTCCGTCTGCTGTGCGAAACGATCTGGGATGGGGCCATCGGTCAGGTGCGCGAGGTCCACGTCTGGACGGACCGGCCGCTCAACGGGATCGACAAGTGGTACTGGCCGCAGGGGGTGGACAGGCCGAAAGGGGAAGACCCGGTCCCCGAGACGCTGAATTGGGACCTGTGGGTGGGTCCGGCGCCCATGCGCCCATACGTGAAGGGTGTCTACAATCCATTCGTCTGGCGTGGCTGGTGGGACTTCGGCACCGGCGCGCTAGGCGACATCGGCTGCCACTACCTCGACCCGGTGTTCCGAGCGCTGAAACTGGGACATCCGACCAGCGTCGAGGCCACCTGCACGCTGGTCAACAATGAGACCTACCCCGTAGCGTCCCGGGTGACGTATGAGTTCCCTGCGAGAGGCGACCTGGCGCCGGTGACGCTGCACTGGTATGACGGCGGGATGAAGCCGCCCCGGCCGCCGGAGCTTGAGGATGGCCGAAGGTTGGATACGAACGGTCATCTCTATGTCGGCGACAAGGGGAAGATCCTCGACAGCCGCTTGATTCCTGAATCCCGGCAGAAGGAGTACGGCAAGCCGCCTCAGAAGCTGGAGCGTTCGCCCGGTCACTACACGGAGTGGGTCATCGCCTGCAAGGGCGGCAAGCCCGCCGGCTCGAACTTCCCCGATCACGCCGGCCTGCTGGCCGAGGTGGTTTTGCTGGGCAACGTCGCTATTCGTCCGGCCCTGAAGGAGAAGCTTCTCAGCACGAAGCTGCTCTGGGACCCCAAGGAATTCAAGTTCACCAATATGCCCCAGGCGAATAAGTACCTGACCAAGGAATACCGCGAAGGCTGGGCGATCTGATTGATGATGGATTATTGATGATTGATGATTGGTGCCCCAGTCCGGGTGGCATCGTCAAGCGCAGAGGCTGTGTCACAATTCGAAAATCGGCAAGTCGATCCTCATTCTGAGGTCAGAATCAAGGGTGCGATGGGCCAAAAAGGGCCAAAACACCAATTGTGACACAGCCTCGCAGCTTGGCGATGGTCCCTTGAGGATAGTGCAACGGGAGACATTCAGTTATGGCTGAGCAGAGAAAACGAGTATCACGGCGGGAGTTGCTTCGCGGCACGGTGGGGGCCGTGGCGTTCACGATTGTACCCAGCCACGTGCTCGGCCGCGCGGGGGCTCAATCGGCGAATGAGAAGCTCAACATCGCGGCCGTCGGCATTGGCGGCATGGGCGCTTCGAATATCAACGCGTGCAGCAGCGAGAACATCGTCGCGCTGTGCGATGTCGATGACGCGTACGCCGCCAAGGTGTTCGACAAGTTTCCCAACGCGAAGAAACACAAAGACTTCCGCATCATGCTCGATAAGGAAGACAAGAACATCGACGGGGTGATCGTCGCGACGCCGGACCACACGCACGCCGTGGTCGCGATGGCCTGCATCAGGCGAAACAAACACGTGTACTGCCAGAAGCCGCTGGCGCATTCGATCTACGAGGTGCGAAAGCTGACCGAGGCGGCGCGCGCCGCCAAGGTCCAGACGCAGATGGGTAACCAGGGCCACTCCTCCGATGAGATTCGGATGCTGCACGAGTGGATCGCCGATGGCGCCGTCGGGCCGGTGCACGAGGTCTATGCCTGGACCGACCGGCCGGTGGGGGGCGATCCGTGGTCGGACTTTCCGATCATGGCGAGGCCCAAGGAGACGCCGGAGGCGCCGAAGACGCTCGACTGGGACCTGTGGTTGGGCCCGGCCCAGTACCGGCCGTATCATCCGATCTACTGCCCGCTGACATGGCGCGGCTGGTGCGATTTCGGCACCGGCCCGCTCGGCGACATGGGCTGCCACATTCTTGATCCGGCGTTCTGGACGCTGAAGCTCGGCGCCCCGACGCGGATCGAAGCCACAACGACCCATTATCAGCCGGAAGTCGCGTCCGAAACTTATCCGCGTGCCTCGATTGTCCGGTACGAGTTCCCCGCACGTGGCGATATGCCGCCTGTGAAGCTGACGTGGTTCGACGGGCGGCTGCTTCCGCCGCGGCCGAGGGACCTGGAGCGCGGCCGCAGGCTGGATGGCAGCGGGGCGCTGCTGATCGGCGAGAAGGGCACGATCATGCACGGCACGACTGGCGCTGAGGGCCTGCGGATCATCCCGGAAGAGAAGATGAAGGCGTATAAGCGGCCGGAGAAGATGCTGCCGCGAGTGGCCCGCGGCTCGGCCGGGCATGAGCAGGACTGGGCCCGCGCCTGCAAGGACGGCAAGCCTGCCAGCTCGAACTTCGATTACGCCGGCCCGCTGGCGGAGATGGTACTTCTTGGCGTTCTGGCGATGCGCCTGAAGGACACGCCGCTCGAATGGGATTCCGTGAATCTGAAGGTCACCAATAACGACGAGGCCAACAAGTACGTCAATCCGCCCTATCGTCAGGGCTGGAGCCTATGATTGATGATTGATGATTGGCGGGTGCCATAGTTACGCTTACGTACATTCGGCACCCGTTTGGGTGTTGTGACGGGCGAAGGATTAGTGAGGATTTGATTCAAGGGGTCGCGAAGTGGGAAAGAGACAGATCAGCAGACGGCAGTTTTTGGGCGGCGTGGCGGGTGCAGCGGCGTTTACGATTGTCCCCAGTCACGTCCTGGGCGGTCCGCGGCATGTGCCGCCGAGCGAGAAGCTCAACATCGCGTGCATCGGCATCAGCGGCATGGGCGCCAGCGATGTGGGGTCGGTCAGCAGCGAGAACATTGTCGCCCTGTGCGATGTGGACTGGCGCCATGCGGCGGACACGTTCAAGAAGCATCCGGAGGCCAAGCAGTACAAGGACTTCCGCAAGATGCTCGATGCGGAGGAGAAGAACATCGATGCGGTGACGGTTTCGACGCCGGACAACTGCCACGCCGTGGCGGCCATGGCGGCCCTGAGGCGGGACAAACACGTGTACTGCCAGAAGCCGCTGTGCCACGACATTTACGAGGTCCGGCAACTGACGGAAGAGGCCCGCAAACGCGGCTTGATGACGCAGATGGGCACCCAGCTCCATGCGACCGGCGAAATGAAGAGGTTCGTCGAGTGGGTCAGAGCGGGCGTCATCGGCAAGATCAACCGGGTGGATCTCTGGAGCGGCAAGAATTGGGGCGGCGGCGAGCGGCCGACGGATACGCCGCCGGTGCCCGAGACGCTCGACTGGGACCTGTGGCTGGGTCCCGCGCCATACCGGCCCTACAATCCCGTGTATCTGCCGAGCGAGTGGCGGCGCTGGTGGGACTTCGGCACCGGCACGCTGGGCGACATGGGCTGCCACATCATCGACCCCGCCTGGTGGGTGCTGGACCTGCAGTACCCGACGAGCGTGGAGGCGCAGCCGGGACCGTTCAACAAGGAGACGTACCCGGAATACACGATTGTCACGTGGGAGTTCCCCGCCCGCGGGGACAAGCCGGCCGTGACCGTGACCTGGCGGGACGGCAAGAATGAGCCGTTGCGGCCCAAAGAACTGGAGGAAGGACGGAAACTTCCGGACCAGGGCGGGCTCTACTACGGCGACAAGGGCACGATTCTCCTGCCGCACGGCGACAATCCCCGGCTGATCCCGGAATCGAAGATGAAGGGCTTCAAGGCCCCGGAGCCGTCCCTGCCGCGGGACGTCGATCACTACCAGGAATGGATTCGGGCCTGCAAGGGCGGGTCCAAGCCACTGTCGAATTTCGATTACTCCGGCCCGCTGACCGAGACGATCCTGCTGGGCAATATCGCCGCCAAAGCAGGCCGCAAGCTCGAATGGGACGGGCCCGGCATGAAGTTCAAGAATATGCCCGAGGCCAACGCACTGCTCCGCCGCAAGTACCGCGAAGGCTGGAGCCTGTAGCGATTGATAAAGGATGATTGATAATTGATGATTGTGGGTAGAAATCAGGAGAAGAATCAAATGAGCAAGTGGATGAAAGTAGGCATGGTTGGGTTGATTGTCGGGACTTGTGTTGGAATTGCCGGGGCGCAGATGAAGGACAAGTGGCGGCTGGGGGCGCAGTCGTACAGCTTCAACCGGTTCACATTCGAGGAGGCGATGGCCAAGACCAAGGCCTGCGGGATGAAGTACATCGAGGTCTTCCCGGATCAAAAGATCGGCGCGAAGTTCGGGGACACAGTATTCAAGAACATGACTCCCGAGCAGCGGCAGCAGGTCAAGCAGATGCTCAAGGACAACGGCCTGACGCTCACCTGCTACGGCGTGATCACCCCTAACGGCGAGCAGGAATGGCGCAAGCTGTTCGAGTTCGCCAAGGACATGGGCTTTGAAGACATCGTGTCGGAGCCAGCACAGAAAGACCTTGAGATGATCGACAAGCTGTGCGACGAATTCAAGATCGGCGTGGCGATCCACAACCATCCGAAGCCTTCCCCGTACTGGAACTACGAGACGGTGCTGAAAGCCTGCGAAGGCCGCAGCAAATGGATCGGCTCCTGCTCCGATACCGGGCACTGGATGCGGTCCGGCATCGATCCCCTCGTGGCGATCAAGACGCTGGGCAAAGCCGGGCGCATCCGCAACCTGCACTTCAAGGACCTAAACGAAATGGGCCCCAATGCCCACGATGTCCCCTGGGGCACGGGCGCAGGCAAGGCCAAAGAAGTCCTGACCGAGCTGGCCGCCGAGAAGTTTGAGGGACCGTTCTCCGCCGAGTACGAGTGGAACTGGGACAACAGCGTGCCGGAGATCACCAAGTGCACCGAGTGGTTCAACAAGACCCGTGCCGAGCTGAGTGACGTGCCGGCCAAGGACGTGTTCCAGAAGGACCTGTCCAACGCCGTCATGCCGCCGCAGGGCTGGGCCTTCGATGCCGACGGCGTCCTCGCGCCGTCGGGCAGCGGCCACGGCGACATCTGGACCAAGGAAAAGTACGGCAACTTCGTCCTCGAGCTCGATTGGAAGATTCCTGAGAAAGGCAACAGCGGCGTCTTTATCCGCACCGGCAGCATCGAGAACTGGATCAATACGGCGATCGAAGTGCAGATTCACGCGACCACCGATGGGACGCCGAAGGGCCAGTGCGGCGCGATCTACGATTGCCTGTCGCCGTCCAAGGACGCGACCAAGAAACCGGGCGAGTGGAACCATTACGTCATCACCTGCCTCGATAACAAGATTTACGTGAATCTCAACGGCGTGGACATCATCGACATGGACTTGAACCAGTGGACCGAGGCCCACAAGAATCCCGATGGCACCAGGAACAAGTTCACGACGGCCTACAAGGACATGCCGCGCGTGGGGCACCTGGGCTTCCAGTACCACGGCAATCTCGTGTGGTTCAAGAACCTCAAGGTCAAGTCGTTTGATTAGGACGGACTGCGATGAAGAAGCTGATAGTTCTGAGCTTGTTTTGCATGCTTGTAGCCGGTGCCCGGCAGACGGCGTTCGCAGGTGATGCAAATGCGTCCGACGGCTGGGTCCCGCTGTTCAATGGCAAGGACCTCACCGGCTGGGACGGCGATCTGCGGCTGTGGTCGGCCAAAAATGGCGCCATCCGCGGCGAAACGACCGCGGAGAATCCCGCGAAGAACAACACGTTCTGCATCTGGCGGGGCGGCACGCTCGACGATTTCGAGCTGAAGATCAAGTTCCGCATCCAGGACGGCAACTCCGGGATTCAGTACCGCAGCAAGGAATTCGACAAGTGGCGGATCGGCGGCTACCAGGCCGAGGTCGTGAATTTTCCGGGCCAGCCGGGCTTTCTCTACGACGAGGCCGGCCGTGCCTCGCTGGTCAATGTCGGCGAATTCGTCGTCATCGACAGCCAGGGCGCCAAGAAGGTCATCTCCAACGTCAGCGACGAGAAAGCCCTCAAGGACGCCGGCTACTACAAAGAGAAGGACTGGAACGAGTACCACATCATTGCCGTGGGCAATCACGTCATCCACTACCTCAACGGCTTCAAGACCATGGAGCTGATCGACAACGACCGCATCACCAGGCCGGACGATCCGAAGGACCTCAAAGGCGCCTCGCGCAAAGGACTGCTGGCCCTGCAGATCCACGTCGGGCCGCCGATGGTCGTCGAGTTCAAGGACATCCTGCTCAAGAAGGTTCCGCCGATCTACGGCGATGCCCAATTGATCTTCAACGGCCAGAACCTGAACGAGTGGACGACGAATGCCGGCTCCGGCAAGGCCAACAAGTGGGTCGTCGGCAGGGCGAAGCTGTCCGCGAGCGATCCCAAGCAGTTGGAGAACGTCGGCGGAACCGGCGAGATGATCAACCTGACGCCCGCCCACGGCGAGAGCCAGGACATCTACTCGAAGGCGAAGTTCGGCGACTGCCGGATCGAAGTGCAGGTCGTGGTGCCGCAGGAGTCGAATTCGGGCGTCTACGTGATGGGCGAGTATGAGGTCCAAGTGCTCGACAGCTACGGCCATGAGAAGCTGAACAATGGCGACATGGGCGCGGTCTACGGGGCCGCACCGCCGGCGGTCAACGCCTCGAAGAAGCCCGGCGAGTGGCAGCAGTACGTGATCGAGTGGCGGGCGCCGAAGTTCGATGCCGCCGGCAAGAAGACGAAGAACGGCGAGTTCGTGAGCATCGAGCTCAACGGCAAGCTGCTGCACAAGGACCTGGTGATGGCCGGCGCGACGCCCGGCGGCGTCACGGGCAAAGAGGCCCCGGAGGGACCCGTGATGTTCCAGGGCAACCATGGGCCGGTCGCCTATCGCGACATCGTGGTGACCCCGTTACGCAAGTGAGTCCAGTGCGCTGCGCAGCGCGACAGAATAGATGTGCCGAAGATTATCGGACGGCGTGAAAAAATAGGGACTTTCCTTGACAGTCGTTTTTTGCGCCGCCATAATGGTCGGCTAAACTTTCAAACTGGGTTGAGGACCGTGAGGTCCGGTTTTTGGGGCAGGTAGAGGTACCATGAGCGATCAGATACTACAGAAGATGAATAGACGCAGCTTCCTGCGTTCGACGGCGGCGGTGGGTGCAGGGTTGGCTTTTGCGCCGAGGATGTTCGCACAGGCCAGCGGCGGAGCAAAGGACGTGAATGTCGCCCTGCTGGGGGCCGGGGCCCAGGGCCAGGTCCTGATGCAGGCCTGCCTGAAGATCCCGAACGTTCGCTTCAAGGCCGTGTGCGACGTTTGGGAGGCCTACAACCAGAAGCGCGTTTCCAAGACCCTGGAGCGGTACGGCCATAAGAACAACGCGTACGTCGATTACAAGGAGATGCTCGACAAGGAGAAGGGCAATATCGACGCGGTGATCGTCGCGACGCCCGACTTCTGGCACGCCGAGCACGCCATCGCCTGTATGGAGGCCGGCCTGAACGTCTACTGCGAAAAGGAGATGTCCAACGACTTGGTCAAGGCCAAGCAGATGGTCGAGACCCAGAAGAAGACGGGCAAGCTCCTGCAGATCGGCCACCAGCGCCGCAGCAACCCGCGATACATCCACTGCTACGACAAGCTGATCAAGGAAGCCAAGATTCTCGGCCGCATCACGACGATCAACGGCCAGTGGAACCGCGGGGCCCAGGAGCCTCTCGGCTGGCCCAAGACCGCCGTCATGGATGACGCCACCCTCGCCAAGTATGGCTTCGCCAACATGGACCAGTTCCGCAACTGGCGCTGGTATAAGAAGCTCGGCGGCGGGCCCATCGTGGACCTCGGCTCGCACCAGATCGACATCTATGCCTGGTTCCTCGGCACCACGCCGCGAAGCGTCATCGCCAGCGGCGGCACCGACTACTATGACAAGAAGACCCACGAGTGGTATGACACCGTCATGGCCATTTATGAGTTCGAGACCAAGGAAGGCATCGTTCGCGGGTTCTACCAGGTGCTGACGACCAACAGCAACCAGGGCTACTTCGAGACGTTCATGGGCGATCAGGGGACGCTGGCGATCTCGGAATCGGCCAGCCGCGGCTCCGTGTACCGCGAGGCCAGCGCCCAGGCGGACTGGGACAAGTGGGTCAAGCTCGGGTTCCTGAAAGAGCCGAAGAAGAAGGAGGAACCGAAGAAGGAAGGCGATGCCGCGGTCCTGGACGTTCGCGAGACGCTGGCGCCTCCGGCCTACGAGCTTCCGATCACGATGGACAACATGCCGTACCATCAGCCGCACCTGCAGAACTTCTTCGATGCGGTTCGCGGCAAGGCCAAGCTGAATTGCCCGGCCGAGATCGGCTACGAAACGGCCGTCATGGTCCTCAAAGTCAATGAGGCCGTCGAGGCGGCCAAAAGGCTCGAATTCAAGCCGGAAGAATTCAAAGCCTAGCTACCGTCGCGATACAGCCGGATTCAGAGCCCGTCGGTGCATTCCGGGCATGTGTTGATGTTGTCGATGTATTGGAAGGATGTAGGCACTTTGAGAACAGCGATCTTCGCAGGCGTATGGCTGCTGGCGGTGCTGGTCTGGCCGGCGGCGGCAAAGACGGCATCGGACACCATGTTGAGCAGAGGCGACGGGTCGCGTACGCCGGCGGTCCACAAAATCCCGCTGTACACCGACGTACTGACGGCGGACAAGCGGGAGAAGATCACGGTCGAGAGCGATCCGGCGCTGCCGTTCTCCATGCGGGGCACATGCAGCGAGTGCCACATTCTCGAGCATAGCTACGACGTGATCAGCAAGGGCTGGCATTTCAACGCGACCGACGCAAATGTCCCGGCGGGCCGGCCGGGCCAGCCGTGGATCTACGTCGATGCCGCGACGGGGACCCAGATTCCGCTGTCTTATCGGGCCTGGCCCGGAACGTTCAAGCCGGATCAGGTGGGCATGAGTCCGTTCAAGTTCACAGAGCACTTCGGCCGGCACATGCCCGGCGGCGGGCCCGGCGAAGTCGACACGAAGGTCTTCGAGGAGATTCAGCGACAGGCGGTGGCCGGCAAGCTGGAGATCAACTGCCTGAGCTGTCACGACAAAGACCCGGCTCACGACCAGGCGGAGTGGGCCGCCCAGATTGAGCGGCAGAATTTCCGCTGGGCGGCTGCCGCGTCGGGCGGCTTTGCGTTCGTCACCGGCTCGGCCGGCAAGATGGACGATTCGTTTGACTTCACCATGCCGGACACGGTCACCGACGCCGAGCTGATCCCGCAGGTCCCGAAAGTGACCTATCGGCCGACCGCATTCGATCAGAAGGGCAACGTCTTCTTCAACATCACCAACGTCGTCCCTGCCGAGCGGTGCTATTTCTGCCATTCCGATATCAACGTGACGACGTGCGGCACGCGGCAGTGGCAGGCCGACCAGGATGTGCACATGACCTCCGGGATGACCTGCGTCGATTGTCATCGTGAGGGCCTTGAGCACAATACCATCCGCGGCTATGAGGGCGAACAGAACAGCAACGTGCTGGCGGCCCGGACGACGTGCAGAGGCTGCCACCTCGGCAACGGGGGCGCGCCGCCAGAGGGCGGAAGGTTGGGAGCGCCGGTTCCGAGGCACAAGGGGATTCCGGCCGTGCACTTTGAAAAGCTGACCTGCACGGCTTGTCACGCCGGCCCGTGGCCCGTGCAGGAGACGGCTCGCTGCAAGACCTCACAGGCCCACGCCCTGGGCACGCACAACGTGAACAAGGCGCCCGAGGTGCTGCCCCATATCTTCTATCCTGTCTTTGCGAAGCAGTCGCCGGCAGCTACCAGCGGCGACGGGTCTCCTGCGAGCCGACCCAAGATCGGGCCGCACAAGCTGATCTGGCCGGCCTATTGGGGAACGTTGACGGAGGACAAGGTTCAGCCCGTGGATTTGGCGACCGTGGCGAAGGACGTCGGTGCGGCACTGAAGGATGCCAAAGTGCCCCGCACCGGCGACTGGGCTCCGCTGAAGTCCGAGCAGATCGCCCAGGCGCTCAAGGCACTGGGGGAATCGGTCAAAGGGAAGGCCGTGTACATCGCCGGCGGCGTGCTCTACGAGTTGGACGATCAGGGCAAGCTTGCCGGCCGCAAGGGCCATCCGGCCGCTGCACCCTATATGTGGCCGATCGGGCACAACGTCCGTCCGGCGGCTCAGTCCCTTGGCGTGGACCAGTGCGACGTCTGTCACTCCAAGCAGGCCCCGTTCTTCTTCGGCAAGGTGTCCGCGGACTCGCCGGTCCAGGATGGCGGCGTCGCCGGCATGCGAATGGCCGATCTGTATAAGGCGGACGGCCCCGTGAACGTGCGAGTCAATCTCTTCTTCCGATGGCTGATCATTATTGTAATGACCCTGTTGATCCTGCACATCCTGGGCGACCTGTACCGGCGCGGCCTCGTCTGGCTGGGCGGCAAGTTCGGCAGTGCGCGACAGGCCGGCGATGGGAGCAAAGGCAAACCATGAGTGAAACGAACCCCACGAAGGCGAAGGAAGGCGAACTGTTCAAGCGATTCAGCGTGCAGTTCCGCGTGCAGCATGTACTCCTTTTTCTGAGCACGTTGACCCTCATCGTCACGGGGGTGCCGTTGTGGTGCATGGCCAGACCGGGCCACGCCTGGAGCCATTCGGTGGTGAGTTTCTTCGGCGACGTGGAGACGTTCCGGCAGATTCATCGCGCCGGAGCCGCCGTGCTGATCCTGGTTTCGCTGTACCATCTGTACTATACCATGTTCACGAAAGAAGGGCGGCGGGAATTCATCGCGTTGCTGCCTCGTGAGAAGGATGTCATCGATGTGACGGTCAATTCGCTGTATTTTCTCGGCCTGTCCAGGAAGCGGCCGGAGTTCGGACGCTACACGTACTATGAGAAGTTCGACTACTGGGCCGTGTACTGGGGCTGCGTGATTATGATCGGCACGGGGGTGGCGCTGTGGTTTCCCGAGATCACGGCCAAATACGTTCCATGGCTTACCTATAGCCTGTCGGCAGAGGTCCATGGTGACGAGGCGATCCTGGCGACGCTGGCGCTGCTCATCTGGCATTTTTACAACGTGCATTTCAACCCCTCCCGCTTCCCTGGAACGTGGCTGTGGTGGCACGGCGACATGTCTGGCAAAGAGATGATGCGTGACCACCCGTTGGAATACTACAAGAGAGTGCTGGCCGGGATACGGTCCAAGCGTCAGGAAAGTGATACGGCCGTGTGACGTGCATTGCCGAAGTGCCTTCATGGGGAGATCTAATTAAGGAGTGCCGATCATGAGCAATGGAACGCTACCAAGTTACCTGAGCATGGCCAAGCCAAACCCGCCTGCGAACCGGGCGCCGTGGTACAAGAACACGGCCCCGACCTACGCGGGCATCTTCCTGTGGTTCGTCTTCTGGAGCGCGATCGCCGGCGGCGGCACGAAGATCCCGGGTGGCGTGTTGTCACACGGGGTGGGGGCCGCCTTGCTCGGCCTGGTCATCGCGGCGTTGCTGTGCCATATTCTGTTCTACTACGTGCCCGGCATGTTCGGGATGAAGACGGGCCTGCCGCTGTACGTGGTTGGCAGCGCTCAATATGGGACCCAGGGCGGCTTTCTGATGCCCGGATTCCTTATGGGCGTGCTGCAGTTTGGCTGGCTCGGCGTGAATGCGTACGCCTCGTCCGTAGCTCTTGCCCCGCTGTTTGGGGGCAGCGCTGTCGCCGCCAAGGTCATTGCGATCGTGTGGGCCGCACTGGCTGCCTTCGTCGGGCTCAAGGGGATTCAGTATGTGGCGAAGATCGCGACGTTTCTGCCTCTGATCCCGCTGATCATCCTTCTGATCCTGCTGGGTAAAACTGTCGGAGGCATCGGCAGCTTCGATCCTCAGAAGTTCGTTGCGGCCGGCACCGCTGCCGGCTCCACGACGACGATCTTGTCGTTCTGGGGCGTGATTGCCGTTTCGATCACCTATATCGTGGGCTTTTTCGCTACAGCCGGTGCCGCCGGTGTGGATTTCGGCATGGGCAGCCGGGATGAGAAGGATGTACAGATGGGCGGAATCGTCGGGATCGCGCTGGCTATTCTGGTTGCCGGCGGTGCGTCCATCCTGATTGCCGCCGGGGCATTTGGCCAGACGGGCCAGTACGCACTCGGTACGGCCGATCCAGGGTTCATGAGCCGGATCATGGGCTCTCAAGCCGCGGGAAAATGGATGGGACTGCTGCTGGCCATCGCGGCATTCCCGCCCGCCTGCTTCTCGTCGTTCATTGCGGCCAATAGCTTCAAAACCACGCTGCCGACCGTGAATCCTTTCCTCTCCGTCGGTATCGGTACGGCTGTCAGCATCATCCTGGCGGTGACCGGTTGGGCCGGTCAACTGGCCAGCGTCTTTACCGTGATCGGAGCCTCCTTCGGGCCGATCTGCGGCGCCATGCTGGTGGATTACTTCCTGTCCGGGCAGAAATGGGCCGGTCCGCGCCGGGGCTGGAACCTCGCGGGCTGGATTTCGTGGGCCGTCGGATTCATCGTCGGTATTGCCCCTCTGGTTGGGTTGGCGAATGTGGCGGCAGCGCCTCTGATGGCCTTTATCGTGGGCGCGGTGCTGTACTACATTCTGGCCAAGGCCGGGATGCAGCCGCCGGCGGTACAGATGCCGACAGCCGCCCCGACGGCCAAAGCGTAAGGACAGGCATGAAGAGCGCGGGCATGGGACGAACGCCAAGCCAGATGGGAGCGAATCGTCCGTAGCGTTGCACTCTGTGGAAAGAACGCAGGGACTCGGGAGATTAACCGGGTCCCTGTTTTTTTGTCATAATTGAGGCAAAATTGGCCCGCAGACGTGTAACGAAATAGACGGCTGCGCAACTTGACAGAGGGTCACGGGGCCGATACGATACCCCCTTCGGCCCGCCAGAACCGGCGGCGGTTTAGCAGGTTGAGTGTGTCGAGCGTGACTGAGTTGCGTTGGGTTTGGTGTTGAAGAGGTTAATGAAATGGGAAAGAACTGGCCTATGACAAGAATCATTCTTCTGACGGCCTTGGCGCTGGCGTTGTGTTTCGGCGCCTCGTGCAAGAAGACGGAGACTCCCCCGCCGACGAAGAAGACCGCTGCCGCTCCGCAGAAAGACATGCAGAAGGAGGCGCAGCCTCCGGTTCAAGCGGTTGCGGCGGTGAAGGAGCAGCCGAAAGAGGCCCCGAAGCCGGCCGAACCTGCCCCGGCGCCGGCCCCCGCCCCCGCACCGCAGACCGCTCAGGCCGCTGGCGGTCCGAAGCTTGTGCCTATCAACATCGAGCTGCCCAAGCCAATGTTCGTCGGAACGCCTCAGGATATGAAGGTGGAGAATCTGGAGAAGCCGCTGGGCAAGCCGCGTCCGCCGTTCCTGGCCCCCGAGGGGACCGTGAACCTGGCCAAGGGCAAGCATGTCACGTCCAGCGACGAAGAGCCGATCATCGGCGAAATCGCCTTCATCACCGACGGCGATAAGGAAGCCGCCGATGGCAGCTACGTCGAGCTCGGACCGCTCAAGCAGTTTGTCACCATCGATCTCGAAAAGAAGAGCGAGCTCTACGCGATCGTGGTGTGGCACTATCACAAGCAGCCTCGCGTTTACTACGACGTGGTCGTGCAGGTCTCGAACGACCCCGACTTCATCAACGACGTCAAGACGGTCTTCAACAACGATATCGACAACTCCGCCGGGCAGGGCATTGGCAAGGACATGCATTACATCGAGACCGCCGAAGGCAAGCTGATCGACCTGTACTCGCAGGGCAGCCCGAAGGCCCGGTATGTCCGCCTGTACAGCAACGGCAACACGAGCAACGACCTGAACCATTACATCGAGGTTGATGTTTACGGCAAGCCGGTGGAATGAGATGGCTGGATTGGGCCTCTTTCGATAAGCGGCTCAAGTTAACCTGGTTATTGATCTTCGTCGTGGCGCTCGGGGCGTTGGGGTTCCGAGCGCCACGGCTGAGCATGCGGCCGATGCACACCGACGAGGCCGTCCATGCCGAGATCTTCCGCACCATCCTTGAATCCGGCGCCTATCGCTACGATCCCCACGAGTATCACGGCCCCACGCTCCACTATTTCACGCTGATTCCCGCTTGGCTGAGCTCCGCGCGTCAGTATTCGCAGGTCACCGAGGGCACGCTTCGCATCGTCCCGGTAGTCTTCAGCGTCCTTCTGATCCTCCTGACGGTGCTGATCGCAGATGGCCTTGGGCCGGCGGCAATCCTCGCGGCGGTGCTGGCGGCCCTGTCGCCGGCGATGTTCTTCTACAGCCGCTACTACATCCAGGAAACGCTGCTGGCCTGTTTCACCTTCGGCCTTATCGTTTGCGGCTATCGCTACGTCCGTACGCGGGCACTGCCCTGGGCCATTGCGGCGGGAATCTTCGCCGGCCTCATGCACGCAACCAAGGAAACGGCAATCATCGCCTTTGGGTCCATGGGTCTGGCCCTTGGCGTGATGGCTCTCTTGCGCCTCGGCCTGCGACGGGTGGCAGCGTCAAGGCCGAAGGCCTTGGCGATGGTTCCCCCTGTATCCGGAGAAGGCCATCGCCAAGCTGCGAGGCTGTGTCACAATTCGAAAATCGGCAAGTCGATCCTCATTCTGAGGTCAGAATCAAGGGTGCGATGGGCCAAAAAGGGCCAAAACACCAATTGTGACACAGCCTCTGCGCTTGACGCTGCCACCTGGGATGATCGGGAATCACCGGCCGGCGTCAAGCTGGTGCACATTGTCCTCGGTATTCTGGCGGCAGTGGTTGTCTCGGCCGTGTTCTACTCGTCATTCTTCAGGTATCCGCGCGGCGTTCTCGATTCTTACCTGTCCTACGGGTCCTACTTCGGCCGGGCCGCCGGCGAGAGCACGGCTCACGTGCACCCCTGGTATTATTACCTGCAGATGCTCCTGCTCGTGAAGTACGGCAACGGCCCGATCTGGACCGAGGGCTGGATTGTCCTGCTGGCCCTCGTTGGGCTGGCGGCGGCGGTCAAGAGCAACTGGCTCGGCGCGATCGATCCGAAGCTCGTGCGATTCATCGCCCTCTATACGGCGGCGATGACGATTGTTTACTCGGCGGTCCCGTACAAGACGCCGTGGTGCCTGTTGAGCTTCCTGCACGGCATGATCCTGCTGGCGGGCGTCGGCGGCGTCGTGCTCTGGAGGTGGGCGCGCGGGCCGGCGCTGCGCGGCGCCGTGGCGGTCCTGCTGATCGTCGCGGCGGGACACCTGGCCTTCGAGGCATACCGGGCAAACTGGGTCTACTATGCAGACAGCCGAAATCCCTACGTTTATGCCCATCCAACGACGGAGGTCTTCACCGCCGTGGAGAAAGTCAGGGAATATGCCGGCCTGAAGACTCTTGACTACCCGGGCGGCGTGCCCGTCCAGATCGTCGCGCCGGGCAACGACTACTGGCCGCTCCCCTGGTATCTGCGGTCATTCAAGCTGGGCTGCTATTCCAGCATTCCGGAGCCGAACGAGATCGGACCGCTGATCCTGGTCTCCAGCAGTCTCGAGAGTGTCCTGGCGCATCGGCTCTATGTGGAGCTGCTTCCCGAGAAGCGGCGGATGTACATGTACCTGTTCGATTCGCCGTACTATATCTGGCTGCGGCCGCAGGTCGGGCTGATGGGATTCGTACGCAAGGACCTCTGGGAGCAGCGCAACTACCGGCAGTCGGACCCGGCCGAATTGCTGAGGGGCAAGCGTGGCAACTAAACCCGAGGAGCCGCAGACGACGTTCATGAGCAGCGACTGGGCTGCCGTACGCGACGTCCATCGCTTCTCGCACCAGGCGATGGCGACCACGTTCGAGATCGTCATTCAGCACGAGGACAAGCTCTACGCACAGCAGGCGGCCAAGGCCGCCTTTGACGAGATTGATCGCATCGAGGCCGATCTGAGCCGGTTCATCGAGAACAGCGACGTGGCGAGGATCAACAATCTGCCGGCGGGCAAGCCGCTGCCGCTGAGCCTGGAGACCTTCGAGTGCCTGAGCATCGGCGCCCGGATGTACGAAGAGACGGGTGGTGCGTTCGATGTTACGGTGGGCTTCCTCGTGGATTGCTGGCGGGACAAGGACAAGAATCCGCGCACGCCGTCCCCGCAGGAGCTCCAGTTCGCCCGCGACCACACGGGCATGGACCTGATCCTCTTCGATGAGCCGACCCGCGCGGTAGCCCTGACCGCCAGTCCCGTTCGCATCGACTTGGGCGGCGTGGGCAAGGGTTACGCCGTGGACCGCATGGCCGACCTGCTTCGCGAGTGGAGCATCGATCGGGCCCTGCTGCATGGCGGATTCAGCTCGGTCCTGGCGCTCGATGCGCCGCAGGGCGCGGACGGCTGGCCTGTGACGCTGAGCCATCCGGGGGATCGAAGTCACACGCTCGCCCGCCTGAAGCTGGAACGCGTGTCGGTGAGCGCCTCGGGACTGGAGAAGGGTCAGCACATCATCGATCCGCGCACGGGCCGGCCGGTCAAGGACACGCTCGCGGCGTGGTCAACGGCGACCGATGCCGCCCGCGCCGACGCCCTGTCCACCGCCTTCATGGTGATGACCCCGAAGCAAGTCAGGGATTATTGCGCCGATCACAGCGAGGTCCGCGCCCTGCTGATCGTGCCCGGCGACCGTGCCTCGGGAGCGGCGGAACAAATCTTCTCCGCAGGTGCCTGGAAAGAAGGGGAACTGGTCAAGTGAGCGGCTCGGCCTGGTCCTTCACACTCGCGGCATTGTCGGTGCCGGCGGCCATTGCGCGTTTGATTCTTCGCAGCTCCGACAGGACCGGCCAGGGCGTACGGGCGACGGAGAGGCGGCTGTCCCGGTCGCAGACCCACTCGACGGGGAACTCGGCGATTCGATAGCCCTTCCTGGCGGCCCGCAGGATGGTCTCGATGTCGAACATGAAGCCGTCGGTGATGCACTGGCCGTACAGTTCCCGGGCCACGTCGCCCTTGTAGATCTTGAAGCCGCACTGCGTGTCCCTCAGTTCCCGCGGCACTCCGAGAACGGTCCGAACCGTCGATTTGAACATGCGGGACAGGAGCCGGCGGTGCCAGGGCTGGTCCCTGCGGATCGCGCTGCCGGCGTGGCGCCGCGAGCCGTGGGCGATGTCGCACGGCCCGTTCTCCAGCATTCGCAGGCCCACCAGGGCGTTGCCGTACGGGATGCACAGCCCGCAATCGGCGAACATGGCGTATCGGCCCGTCGTCGCTCTCATGCCTGCCCGGACCGCATAGCCCTTGCCGCGGTGCGGCTCGTAGCGGATCACGTTGAGCTTGACACCCTCCGGCACGCGCACGGCCCGTGCCGCCTCGGCCGTGTTGTCCCGGCTGCCATCGTCCACCACGATCACCTCGCCGGCCAGCTTGTTGGCCTGCAGGAACACCGCCGCTGCGTCCACGTCCCGGGCGATCTTGCCGCTCTCCTCAAATGCCGGTATGACAATCGATAAATCCATGCACTCTCATTATACGGCCCAGGTCGTGACGGGCAAAGCCCCAAATAACAAAGCGACCCCGCCGATGCTCCGGCAGGGTCGCTTGAAAGCCCCAATTCGCTCGTTACTGCCGGCTACCCGATCTCTTCGTCGATCCAGCCGCACAGCTCGCGCACTTCCTCGATCGTAATGTCGCCCATGTGCGCGATGCGGAAGGTCTTGTCCTTGAGCTGGCCGTAGCCGGCGCTGAAAATCGTGTTGTGCTTCTTCTTGACGGCCGAAATGACTTCGCCGACGTTGATGTTGCGGGTGTTCTTGATCGTCGTCAGCGTGTTCGAGGCGTACTTTTCCTGGCAGAACAACTCGAAGCCTTTGCTCTTGGCCCAGCCGCGGCAGAAGTCACCCATCGCCTTGTGGCGCGCCCACACGTTCTCGATACCCTCTTTGACGAACTTCGTGCACTGGTAGTGCAGGCCCATGATGTGCGGAATGCTGGGGGTCACGAGGGTCTGATTCTTCTCGGCGGCCTTGGCCCACTCCAGGAAGTTGAAGTAGTAGCCCTTGGCGGGGACGCTCTTGGCCTTCTCGACGGCCCGGTTGCTCACGGCGGCGACCGTGAAGCCCGGCGGCAGGGCGAACGCCTTCTGCACGGAGGCGAAGACCACGTCCCAGCCGAGCTGGTCGAAGTGGATGGGCAGGCCGATCATGCCGCTGACGGCATCGACGAAAACCAGCACCTCGGGATACTTGGCCTTCATCATCTTGCTGATCTCATAGACCGGGTTCATCAGCCCGGTGCTCGTCTCGTTGTAGATCAGGGTGACCGCCGCATATTTGCCGCTGGCGAGCTTGGCATCGATCTGCTCCGGCGTCGTGGGCTGGCCCCACTCGACCTTGAGCGTCTCGACGTTGCGCCCGCAGTCCTTCACCACGTCCGCCCACTTGTCGCTGAATGCGCCGCAACACGTCGCCAGAACCGTCTCGTTCGGCGCGACGCAGTTGCGGATCGACGCCTCCCACAGACCTGAGCCGCTGGAGGTCGACAGGAAGATGAACTGGTTGGTGAACAGGAGCTTCTTGAGCATATCGACGACTTCGCCGTGCAGTTGGGCGTACTCTTTGTCGCGATGTCCCAGCGTCGGCCGGGCCAACTGCCGCAGCACGTCGTCTTTCACTTGCACGGGTCCCGGGATGAACAATCTCGGCGGGTTCTTCCAATCTACCATCACGGTCTCCAAAAAAAGCAGTTACAGTTTCTGAATCGTTAAACCGGTATACATCTTGGGAAAGAAATACGTCGATTTGTGAGGCATCCGCTCGCCGGCCTCGGTTACCTTCGCCAATTGCTCCATCCTGACGGGATTGGTGAGGAAGGCGATCTGCTTTCGGCCGGCGTCGATCTGGGCGATCAGCTCATTGACGGCGTTGGGCAGGTCCTTGACGTAGTCTACGTGCTCGGGATTGCCCATCTTCTGCTCGTCGAGGCCCAGGAGCCGCTCAAGCACGAGCTTCTGGAGCACGGCGACATCGAGCGCTCTCCATGCCTTGCTCTTATCCGGTGCAGTCGCCTTCATGCCGGATGTGTCTTCAAGCACGGCCACGTAGAAGATGCCGCCTCCCATGTAGATTCCGAACGCCGTGACGTTCCGGCTTATATCCGCCAGTGCTCGGAGCATCTGCTGCTTGGCCTGCTCTTTGGCCTCGGCGTCCGGCGCGGACCCGAACTTCATCACGGTGAAGCCGTTGCTCTTGAGGTCCAAGAGAAACTGCGGGGGCTGAAAGCCCTTGATGCCTCCAACGATGCGGTGCGTGGCCAGGACCACGAGGCCCTTTTGCCTCGTGTTTGTGAAAGCGATCATCTGGTACTTTGCGGCCGGGTCGCCGGTCTCCTGCATGTACTTCAAGCCGGTGGTGTAGCGGTGGTGGCCGTCCGCGATGATGCAGCTCTTATTCGCCATCATCTTCGTGATAGCCTCGACGTCCCTGTCGGCCGTGATGGCGAAGAGCCGGTGCCGCACCTCGTGATCGTCCACGAAGTCGATCAGCGGCTGCTGCCTGGCGGCCTTCTCAATGATCCTGTCTGCGACGCCCTTAGGGTCCTCGTAGAGCATGAAGACCAGGCCGAAGTAGGCTTTCGTCGCCCGGCGCAGGTTCAGCCGGTCGAGCATGGGCTTTTCGAAGACCTGCTCGTGCGGCCGGACCATCTTGCCGAAGTCCTCCAGCTTGCCCAGCGCGATGAAACTGAGCCGCTGAAAGGCCGCGCCGTTGAGCTCGAAATCCTGAACATACCCGTAGATCGCGTCCTTATCGTCCTGCTTCAGGGCCCCCTCGGAGATCCATTTCTGGAGATACTCCGCGGCCCGCGTGTACTGGTTGTGCTGCTCATCATCGGCGGGGGCGGTCTTGCCCTTGGTGATCCGCACGACGTTGTATTTGCTCTTGCGGTAGAGCTCGTCCCGCTCGTCGGCGTCGATGACGTCGTACGGCGGCGCAATGCACCGGCCCGGGTCGCCGACGACCTCAGGGTTGAACCGGAACGCCTTGAAAGGTTTCACTTCCATCAACACAATCTTACCGTCCTGCTGCCGCGGTCTCCCCCATAGGCCGAGACGACGGCCTGCCGCGATGGCAGACCTCCGACCCGGATGAATCCCATGCGCCAGTCCTGGTCCTTGCAGGACACCCCCGCAAGCCCCCAGGCCCACAGAGCCCGAAACCATAGCAACCCGAAGGCCAATTGTCAAGACCCAACGCGAATAGGTTTGGCCCCAGATTCTGGCTCACTCGATAGTTCGGTGGAGGTGTTTTCACTTGGCGGGGCACCGGTGGATCGGTATCATGCTTGGGTACAGCTATGGCGATGTTGCGGCGTGTCCGCCGTTAGGACCGATTGGATGTAAGGATTGGGACATGCGACTGTGTTTGCACAAGGTGAAGACTAGCAACCGTGCATAGTAGTCCGTTCCTCCTTGGATGGAGAGCAGCCTTGCATCTTCAACAAACCAAAGACAAAAGCAGAGCATCAGGAGGTCCACAGTACTTCTTTCACGCCCTATCAGATCATGTCAAGGAGTTTCTCCGGAAACGCGGAGCCTGTCCTGTAGTGTTGCAGACGCCGTATGGCATAGCCAGCACTCCCTTTATGGCTGTGGATAAGGACCACAAGCTTGCCAAAGACGGGACGGTCGTCGGGGGGAAGGTTGGGCACGATCGAATTCAGCAGGCCAGCGGCAATCAGTCCATCGGGGAGGCCATTCGGTACTGGTATGGAATCCGCGCAGGGCGCGATTTCGAAAAGATTGAGGTCGACGTGTCCATTCACCCCGACGGGCATTTCATCCTTATCCCGACTTCAGTGAGGTTGAGGGAGGCGGCACGGTCGAGAGATCTGGAGAAGGTGCCTGCACCGTTATCATTCCATCACGATCATCAGAGCAAATTCTGGAGACAACAGATCGATCTGAAGCGAAAGGAGTCACCCTCTGATGATGTCGTTTGGGCTGCGTCGCAAATAGGCCGTGTGGTGTCTGAACACCAAGCTCCTAAGGCTAAGAGCATTCTGGAGTGCGACCTTCTTCGAACGGCGGGGGCGCTCAGCAAATTGGGTCTCGACTTAGGTCCCTACCTCGGCACGGGATATGACTGTTTGGACAGCAGGTTCCAATTCCTGGGCTTGCCGACGTACGCGTGTCCGGTGGAAGTCAAGATTCAGTCAAAAGGATTCAACTACCAAGTGACCCGATACCCGAAACTTCCTCGGGCCGCGGTGTTGTGTATGACGCACAATTTTGTCAATCCGCCGGAACATATTGACTTCATTGATCTGCCTGTCTTGGCAGAGTATTTGGATCATTGAATGAATCGTGCCGACATCCATCCCATTCTTGATGCGATTCCCGCCGCTCGGCAACAGGATGCTCGCCATTACGGCGTTCACCCGTATTTCACACGCCGGCCGCCGAATGTGGTGCGTGCATACATCGAACGATACTCTCTGGAAGGCGACCTGGTCCTGGACCCGTTTGGCGGAACCGGGGTTACTGCCATAGAGGCGATGCTGTTGGGACGCCGCGCCATCCACAACGATTTGAATCCTTTTGCCAACTTCATAGCCAGGAACATTGGAGATACCACCCTCTCCTCGACACTCCCGTTGCGTGAAGCGTTCCATCGCGTGCAGCAGCAATGTGCACAAGCCTTGGGGGAGATCGAGAAGGATGAGGCGGTTGCCAATCGCTGGCTCAAGCGTCTTCCGCTGCCCGAGAACATCCGATTGCCGAAGACATCGGATGCGGAATTCTTCCACGACATGTTTACGCCTCGGCAGCTTGCCGGACTGGCTTTGATCAAGCAGGCGATTGATGCCGAATCGCAGACCGTTGTTCGAGACTTGTTGTTGCTCGCATGGTCAGCGTCGGTAGCGAAACTCAACAAGACCTTTCTCTCCGCCAAAGGCCGGGCTCCCAGCCGTGGCGGTTCGAGTATCTTCAGCATCTATCGGTACAAGCTTGCTTCCCAATGCGTGGAGTTGCCAATTTGGGAGACTTTCCACGGTCGATTCCTGAATGTGTTGGCCGCCAAAGAAGAGATACTACAAACGCGAAGTTACTGGCAAACGCTCTCCAAAGGCTCGCAAACGATTGATAGCCGTCGCGATCTGCGGATTATGGCTCACGATGCGGCCGATCTTGAACAGATGCTCAGACCGAACAGCGTGGATTACATCTTCACCGATCCACCCTACGGGGCCTTCATAAGTTATCTCGATTTGTCGATTCTGTGGAACCACTGGCTTGGCTTCCCGATTACCGATGAGACACGTGTTCGTGAGACCATTGTTGGGGGCGAACTCGGTCACACAGAAGACCACTATAGACAGAGTCTGGCGAACAGTATCAAGACCTGCTTGCACCTGTTGCGTCCAGATCGGTGGTTTTCCATCGTTTTTCAGCACTGGGACGTGAGCTACTTCGCCACGATTTTGGAAACCGCCAGTGAGGGGGGAGCGGAACTGAAAGCAGCAATCACGCAGACAGGCGATGTGATCTGGTCGATGCACAAGAAGAAGAACTCTGAGAGTGTTCTTGCGGGCGAAATGATCATTACCTTCTACAAACCTGCGAAAGCTGCAAAGAGGCGGGAATTGGACAACCGGCCCGCAAATAGTGAGTCGGGCGACGTGCTTTCGGAAGTCTTTGAAGCCTGCCTCAGTAATGGGGACAGCAGTTTCACCAGCGAGGCTCTGTTCAACCGCTTGATCATTGAGATGTGGCACCGACGCGCTCTGGACTGCCTTGCGTTGGACCGCCGTGAGTTCGCGAAACGTTTGAGGGAACGTGGCTGGAGCTACAACACGCACACGCACCTTTGGACAAAGGACCAAGAAGTGGCAGACAGTTCAGGGCAGCCAGATCTGTTCAGCACCTTGGCGTCGTAGCGGTCGGATGACAGCCTTACAGGCACACTACGAGCAACCACCAGTTGATAGTACCACAGGTTGGACTACTTGCGTCGGCTTTCTCTCTTTTCGGCGAGGTAGTTGTTGATGGCGGCGGCGGCGATTCGGCCCTGGCCCATGGCGAGAATCACGGTGGCGGCGCCGAGGACGATGTCTCCGCCGGCGAAGACGCCTTCCATCGAGGTCCGGCAGTTCTCATCGACGACGATGTTGCCCCACTTGTTGAACTCCAGGCCGGGCGTGGTCTGGCGGATGAGCGGGTTGGCCAGGTTGCCGATGGCGATGATGACGGAATCGACCTCGATCTGGAACTCGGAGCCGGGGATCGCGATGGGCCGTCTGCGGCCAGAGGCGTCCGGCTCGCCCAGCTCGTAGCGGAGGCACTCCACCGCGGTCACCAGGCCCTTGTCGTCGCCGATGATCCGCTTGGGGCTTTGCAGCAGGTGAAACTCCACGCCCTCCTGTTTGGCGTGATGGACCTCCTCGACGCGGGCGGGCATCTCTTGCTCCGTCCTGCGGTAGATGAGGTAAACCTTTTCCGCGCCGAGCCTTACGGCGGTGCGGGCGGAGTCCATGGCGACGTTGCCGCCTCCGACGACGGCGACTCTGCGGCTCCTGGCGATGGGCGTATCGGCCCCGGCGCCAAACTCGTAGGCCTTCATCAGGTTGGCCCGGGTCAGGTACTCGTTGGCGCTGTAGACGCCGACGAGCGACTCGCCCTCAATGTCCATGAAGCTGGGCAGTCCCGCGCCGACGCCGACGTAGACAGCGTCGAAGCCGTCCTCTTTCATCAGTTGCTCGATCGTCCGTGTGCGGCCGACAATGAAGTTCGTGACGATCCGGACCCCCATTTTCGTCAGGGTCTCGATCTCCTTCTGCACGATGGCCTTGGGCAGCCTGAATTCGGGGATGCCGTAGACCATGACCCCGCCGGGCTTGTGGAAGGCCTCGAAGACCGTTACCTCATGCCCCGCTCTTCGCGTATCGGCGGCGGCGACGATGCCCCCCGGACCCGAGCCGATGACCGCAACCTTCATGCCCGTCGGCGGGGCGACTTCGGGGATGGAGGCACTGCCCTGATCGAGGTCGGCGACGAACCGCTCCAACCGGCCGACAGAGACTGCCTTGGAGACATCCTTGAGACTGAGGCCGACGGTGCATTTTTCCTGGCACTGGACCTCCTGAGGACAGACGCGGCCGCACACCGCCGGAAGCAACGAGTTCTCCTTGATGATCCGCAATGCCTCGGCGTAGTTGCCCTCGGCGATCGCGCCGACGAAATCGCGGATGCGGATGCGGACCGGGCAACCCTCGATGCAGGGGCTGTTCTTGCACTGGAGGCATCGCATCGCTTCAAGCCGGGCCTGCTCGGGCGTATAGCCCCGGGCAACCTCGTGCACGTTGCCGCGCCGGACCGCCGGCTCCTGCTCGGGCATCGCCTGAGGCGCAATCGCCAGCCGGTCCTTCACCTTCAAGCCGCCGGACTCCTTCTTCTCCAGCAGGTCCTTCAGCAGTCTTCTTCTCTCTTCGGTTGTCACGATACGAATTCCTGTAGAGTAGGCTGTGCCCACCGCCTATTTGTCACTCGTGCAGGCCGATTTTGCAGCGGTGCTGCTTGTATCGCTCGTAGGCCTGCTGCTCCAGCGTTTTGTACGCGTTGAGGCGGCGGATCATGAGGTCGAAATTGACCTTGTGGCCGTCGAATTCCGGGCCGTCGACGCACACGAATTTCGCCTTCCCGCCGACCTCGACGCGGCAGCCGCCGCACATGCCGGTGCCATCGACCATGATCGTATTGAGCGAGACATCGGTCGGCACGGCGAATTGCCGTGTCACCTCGCAGCAGAACTTCATCATCAGGGCCGGGCCGATAATAAACGCGTGGGCGGGGCTGGGATCTCGCTGGCAGACCTCCTTGAGCGGCTCGGTCACCAGCGCCTTGCGGGCATAGGAACCATCGTCGGTGCACACGATCAACCCATCGCTGACCTTCGCAAAGGAATCCTCCAGGATCAATCGGCTCTTGTCCCGTGCACCGAGGATGCTGACGACGCGGTTGCCCGCCTGCTTCAGGGCGGTTGCGATCGGCAGCAGTGGGGCGTTCCCAATGCCGCCCCCAACGCAGACGACGGTACCGAAGTGCTCGATATGCGTCGGCGTGCCGAGCGGGCCCGCGATGTTGGCGATCTCGTCGCCTTCTTTCAGGTCCGCCAGTTGGGCGGTGGTCTTGCCGACCCGCTGCCAGATCAGCTCAATCGTGCCCCTGTCGCGGTTTGCGCCGGCGATGGTCAGGGGGATTCGCTCGGAACAACTGCTGTCGATGCAGAGAATGATGAACTGGCCGGGCTTGCGGGCCGACGCGACCAGCGGCGCTTCGACCTCGGCCCAGAACACATCCTCGCCAAGTTGTCTCTTGCTCAGGATTCTATGTGACATGCGGTGAACGATTCCTCAGTGTGTATCGCTCGAAACGCCGCCTGCTGCCTCAAAGCAGCTTGTTGATGGCGTCGCTGATATTCTCCTTACTGGTCCAGCCGACCTGTTTCCACTGGATGTCTCCGTCCTTGAACAGGATCAGCGTGGGGATGGCATTGATGCCAAGCTCGACGGCCGTATCCCGGCTGTCATCGGTATTCACTTTGCAGACCCTCACCTTGCCGGCGAAGTCGTTCGCCACTTCCTCGACGGTCGGACTCAGCTTCCTGCACGGCCCGCACCACGGGGCCCAGAAATCCACGAGGACCGGCACATCGGAATTCTGCACCGTCTCATCGAAAGTGGTGTCCGAAAGCTCAGTTACATTTCCTGCCATGATGTATCCTTTCTGTGCTGCGAATGGCCGCGGCCTTCTTCCTGCGGCCATTCCATGAACGGCCTTCTTATGATTACTACGTTGCCACAGGGTGCTTCGGCAGCCGAAAGTATCACCCAAGTTCAGGTATTCAGCGTGCCGTTGCTGACGCCACACGAGCCTCCAACGGGCCGCAGCGCCGATGCGGATCAGGACTCGTCAAGCGCGAGGTCATCGCCCGCCGCGCCGGCCTCCTCCTCGGTATCGAAATCCTCCTCCAGAGCGAGGTCCTCCTCATCCTCCTGCTCGAAGTCTTGGTCTTCCGACTCGTCGGTCTGTGCGTGCGGCTCGGCCGGCAGCTCCACGATGGGAATGGGAGGCGTTTGGACAGGCGTGGTCTGCGCCACGGCCTCCGCTTCCGCTTCGCCGCGGGCCATGATCGCCCGTTGCACAGCCTGCTCCGGGGCCTCGTCGGTCAGGGCACGCAGGTAAATCTGGGATGTGGTCTCGCCCTGCTCGGCCCAGACGAGCTTGCTGCGAATCAGCTCCAGCAGCGCCAGGAAGATCCCGATCATGACCAAACGGTTCGGCCGGGACTCGAAGATCCGCTCAAAGGTCAGCGGGCCTTCCGTCTGCAAGCGGTGAAGCACCTCGATCTGGTACAAGTCGATGGGCGTATCGTCGCGGATATGGCCGTTGTAGCTACTCGTTCCGGTCGCCTTGCAGATGGCGTCGAACGCCTCCAGCAGGTCCCAGATGCTGACCTGGTCCATGTCGATCTCCGGCTCGGCATCGGGGGCCAGACGATCGATGAGGCTCAGCGGCCGCCCATACCGCTCCTGATGCTGCTCCGCCGCGGCGTCGAGCAGGTTGGCTGCATCCTTGAACTTCTTGTACTCCAAGAGCTGGCGGATCAGCTCGGCACGCGGATCGCCCGATTCTTCCTCCGCCATCTGCTCCGGATCGGCCCGCGGCAGCAGCATCGCGGATTTGATCTCCATCAGTGTGGCCGCCATGACCAGGAAGTCGCCCGCCAGATCGATATCGAGCTGCTTGAGCAGCTCCAGGTATTGCAGATACTGGTCTGTGATTCTGGCGATGGGGATGTCGTAGATGTCTACCTCCTCCTTGCGGACGAGATAAAGCAACAAGTCCAGCGGTCCGGCGAATATATCGAGATTGACGCGGTAATCGGCCAAGTGCTGCTCCTGTTACCTTCGCTCCCCCAGCCCCACAGCCTTTCGGGCGGCCACGAGGGTAGGTGTAGCGACCGCCCTGGCCCGCTCGGCCCCGCTCCTGAGCATGGCATTGACGGCCTCGGGATTCTTCTCAAGTTCGGTTCGCTTCTGCCGGTAGGGCTTGAAGTATTCGATCATCAGCTCGGCCAGGCGTTTCTTGGCCTCGCCATAGCCCATGCCGCCGGCCCGATATCGGCGATCCCACTCGGCCAGCTCCTCCGGCGAGGCGAACAGCCGCAGCAGGGCGAAGACGTTGCACTTCTCCGGGTCCTTCGGTGCCTCGACCGGCGTCGAATCGGTGACGATCTTCATCACCTTGCTCTTGACGCTCTTTTCCGGCTCGAAGATCTCGATGGTATTGCCGTAGCTCTTGCTCATCTTGCGCCCGTCGGTGCCCGGCACCACCGCGACGGACTCGATGATATAATCCCGGGGAATCTTGAAGGTCTCGCCGTATGCGGCGTTGAATCGCATCGCGATGTCGCGGGTCACTTCGATGTGCTGTTTCTGGTCCGCCCCGACGGGCACCAGGTCCGACTGGACGATCAGGATGTCCGCCGCCTGCAGGACGGGGTAGGCGAACAGGCCGTGATTGGGGCTGATCCCCTGGGCCACCTTGTCCTTATAACTGACGCACCGTTGCAGCAGGCCCATCGGCGTGATGCAGGACAGCAGCCAGGTCAGCTCCGTCACCTCGGGCATGTCCGACTGACGCCAGAAGACGGTCTTTGCGGTATCAAGCCCGAGTGCCATGTAGTCCATGGCCACGGCCATCGTGTATTCCGCCACGGCCTTCGGCGATGGGTTGCTGGTCAATGCGTGGTAATCGGCGATGAAGTAAAAGCACTCGTGCTCGGCCTGCATTTGCAGGTGCTGGCGGATCGCTCCGAAATAGTTGCCTATGTGCAGTCGCCCTGATGGCTGAATGCCCGACAGTACTCTCAACGCTGCCTCCAAAAACCAAAACCGGAATCAAAAATCAGGTTGGTCAAATTCCAACAGCGTGAGAATACCAGGAACAGTGATGGAAGTCAAGCCTCTCGCCTTGCCGTGTGTATCACCGTCCTTATGGTCCCACTGGCGCAACGGCGGTTTGTCAGGTTCGGCTGATTCGATGATGCTGCGTTTATCGCTTTGCGGGTACCGGCGGGGAGTTGGGCAGGCCTACCATATGCTGGGCCCTAGCCGGCGTATACCTGCGCCGTTGGCGCTCGGATCGCTCGGTGGCGTCGCTCTATCCTCCGGGCCGGGGCACAACCGCTCCACCTCTCAAAACCTCACAGGGCAAGCTCCCCGCCGGTACCTATAAAGCGATAAACGCACACCCAGAGGCGAGCTACCCGCAGACACTTATGCGAGAACGGGCGTGCGCCCACAGCCTTATGTTGAGTCATTTACCGCGTCGAACATGGCGAGGACGTTCTCGGGGGGGACGTTGGCCAGAATGTTGTGCACCTGCTGGAAGACGAAACCGCCGCCGGGGCGAAGGGTCTCGACCTGCCGTTTGACGTGCTCGGCCACCTGCCTGGGGGTGGCACTGGCGAGGACATCCCGCGTATCGCAGCCGCCGCCCCAGAAGGTGATATCTTTGCCGAATTCGGCCTTAATCTGTGCGGCGTCCATACCCCGGCAACTGATCTGGACGGGGTTGATGGCATCGGCGCCGGCCTCGATGATGTGGGGCAGCAACTCGCGGACGCCGCCGCAGCAGTGGAGCATGACCTTGACGTTCGCCAACTCCTTGGCACGATGCCACAGCAGGCTATGCCGCGGCTTGAAGAATTCGCAGTACATTCGCGGCGACATCATGGGCCCGGTCTGCATGCCCAGGTCATCGCCGAACAGGATGATGTCGATGTACTGCCCGACCGTCTTGAGGAATCGGTCCAGGTTCTCGAGGTGGATTTCCATGAGCTCGTCGAGAAAGGCGTGGGCCTTTGCGGGCTCACCGGCCAGCATCATCATGAAGTTGTCGTTGCGATAGCAGAACTGGCCAATCTCGAAGAGGTTTCCGCCGAACAGGCCGATGATGGCCCGGCCGGTCTTTGCCCGGAGCTGTTTCGCGCCCTCGCGGAGCGTTTCGGTATCGACTGGGCCCGGCGGGCTCGCGATCGCCGTCCACATGGTTTGATCGAGCGCCTCGCGAACGCTTCTGGGGCCTGCGCTGTCGGCCAGCGGAAAGTAGGTCTGTTCAAAATACAATGCCCCATCGGGCATTTGGGCGATGATGGTGCCATTCTCGGCCCGGATGATCCAGCGGCGCTCCTGCCGCTCGATGCGGGTCCAAGCGGGCACCAGGCAGTCCGTGCCATCGGGCAGGGTCCAGGGCCTCCAGTCACTATCCTTCAGTGCGAACCCCCGGCCCATCTCGATGGTATCGACGCCGAACCGGTCGAGCACATCCTCATCCACAATGGCCAACTGCTGGACGACATCATAGACGCGGAGCGGTCGGGGTGCCAGGCCGAGCGACCGCCGCAGCTTGGGGTAAGCCAGTGCGGCGATCCCGGAGGATCGATGCCCGGAAAAATCAACAGGGACACGCGCAGACGGACGGTGCGTCAGCGCCGCAAGGACACGCTCTCGTGAAGTCATAACTGTATCCGATTGTAAACACTAAAGCGCAAAATCGAAAGCGCGATACTCACCCGCCGCCTGCGTGGCCCCCGTCGCTGATCCACGCAAATGCCCCGGGACGGGGCTCAGCCTTGTTGTCCGTTGTCCCCGATCCACCATGGCCCTGCATCATGGGACGGGGACTTCCCTCGGCTACGTTCTGCCTAGGGACTTCATGTACCTGGGCGATTTCCTCAGACCCATTCTCGATGCCTTCTTCTTCACAGCTTCCGTGGGCCGACCCAGCTCTGCGGCGACATCGGCTGTCGGACGATTTGGGAACAGCTTCTTGAGCTCCTTCAAGTCGTCCTTGGACCAGGATCCTTTGGTCATGCTTCTGTCTTTTCTGGCCATCTCGTGACTCCTTTCTCTTCTCTGACTATCAGCAGAGAACAGCCCTACAAAAATTGTAGTTTTGCGTGTACGCGCAATCAAACACTTTTCCCGTCCGGGTGAAGAAAAACTATCGCCGGAGCCGTTCTCCGGCGTTACCCACCTCCAGTATGCCGGTGACATGCACACGGTGGCAAGTAAGGAATAGACTTATAGGAGAATACCCGCGACAGCATCAGGAATCCCCTGATAAGACGCCCGGTCAGCGCGGCGGAAGGAGTTCGCGACATCGACGAGGTTGCGGGTCGCGACCGGCGTCGAGCCGAACGGCAGATGTGGGAACCGACGACCTGAGAGGACATGCACCTGTACCCCGCCGCCGGCCGCTGGTATTATGACGGCGGTCGAACGACATCTTTTGCAGGTAACGGTCGAGCCGGGAAGGGCACATTATGCCGCTTGAGAATATGAAAGTGATGCTGTCGCAGGCCGCTGCGGGCAGGTATGCGGTCGGCGCCTTCAATATCCTCGATTACAGTTCCGCCAAGGCGGTTGTCCAGGCCGCCGAAGCGCTTGATTCGCCGGTGATCGTTCAGACCTCGGCCAAGACAGTCACGTTCTGGGGCAGCCGGCCCCTCGCCGCGTGGATACGGGAACTGGCGGGCAACACCAAAGTGCCTGTCGCTCTGCACCTGGACCATTGCAAGGACCTGGACCTCATCAAGGAGTGCATCGAGGCGGGTTGGACTTCCGTCATGATCGATGCCTCGGCCAGGCCCTTCGAGGAGAACCTCTCCCTGAGCCGCCAGGTTGTGCAGATGGCCCGGCCGAAAAATGTCACGGTCGAGGCGGAACTGGGTGCAATTGTCGGCGTAGAAGATGACATCCATGTGAAGGAGCAGGAGTTGCATCTGGCCGACCCCGCGCAGGCACTTGAATTCTGTGCGAAGGTCCGGCCCGACTGCTTTGCCCCTGCGATCGGCACGGCTCACGGCATCTATAAGGGCGAGCCGAAGATCGCTTATCACATCCTCGAACAAGTGGCCGCGACTACGCACGTGCCCATCGCCCTGCACGGCGGCACCGGCCTCTCTGACGAGGTCTTCAAAAAGTGCATCGCGCTGGGCTGCGCCAAGGTCAACATCTCCACGCAGATCAAGTACGCCTTCATCGACGGCTTCGTCGGCTACCACAACGCGCACAGCACTCAGTACGATCCTCTGAAGGTGATCAAGGCCCAGTTCGACGAGGTAAAGAAAGGCATCGCCGCCAACATCCAACTGTTCGGCGGCGCGGGCAAGGCGGACCATGGATAGGCGCACAACTGGATAAGAGGTATAGTAGTGAGCGAAGGGGAATCGCGCAGAAGGAGTATGCAGACAATGAGTGCTGATGAGCAATATGTGGTTGATCCGAACGGAAAGAAGACCGGCGTCATTCTCTCGCTGAAGCGGTATCGGGAGTTGATGGACGACCTGCACGATCTTGCGACCGTTGCGGAACGCCGCAACGAACGGCCGATCAGCCTCGATGAAATGAAGCGCAGACTGAAGAGAGATGGCCTCCTATAACATCATCTTCAAACCCTCGGTTGAAAAGGACCTGCGCTCGCTGGCGCGGCCGATGGTAGTGCGCGTCTTCGAACGCATTGAGGCGTTGCGGGACGATCCTTTTCCGCGTCGCTCGCTCAAACTGGCCGGAGCGGAGGAGTTGTATCGTATCCGCGTCGGCGATTACAGGGTGATCTATACCGTCGATAAGGGTAACCGGCAGATACTTGTTCACTACGTGCGGCACCGGCGAGACGCCTATCGCCAATTGTAGGCGCCAGCCTGCCGTGTTTCCGTTTTTTACGGGAGGGTGCCTGATGAAAGCAACCTACAATCCGGAAGCGGATGGGCCAAGTGTCGCGACACATGCCAGATAAGCTCAAAGCCTTGATTTTCGATTGCGATGGCGTGCTGGCGGAGACGGAGCGCGATGGGCATCGTGTGGCGTTCAACAGGACGTTCGCGGAAAAGGGGTATGACATCGAATGGGACGGCGCCCTCTACCGGGAGCTCCTGAAGATCGGCGGGGGCAAGGAGCGGATGAGGCACTTTTTCGATCAGACCTCCTGGCCTGCCGGGATCGAGGACAGGGATGCCTTGATCCGGAAGCTTCATGAGCTCAAGACGGCTCACTACATGCGGATCATCGAATCAGGCCAGTTGCCGTTGCGTCCCGGCGTGGCACGGCTGGTGGATGAGGCCATCGCCGCCGGAGTGAGACTCGCGGTCTGCTCAACCTCCAACGAACGGTCGGTCAACGCGGTCGTCGAGACGCTGCTGGGCCCCGCGCGCAAGGACAAGTTCGACGTGATCCTCGCCGGCGACGTGGTGTCGAAGAAGAAGCCCGATCCCGAGATCTACAACCTCGTTTTGGCCCGGCTGCACCTCAAGCCGGCCGGGTGCATCGTGGTGGAGGACAATCGCAACGGATTGCTGGCGGCCAAGGGCGCCGGCATGCGCTGCATCGTGACGACGAACGGCTACACGGAGGATGAAGACTTCGCGGAGGCCGACCTGGTCGTCCCGGAGCTCGGCGATCCGCCAAACGTACGGGTGGACCTGGCGGCGATCCGGCGCATCGCAGAGAAAGGACGCGGGAGGCGCTCATGAAAACGACTGCGGCCATGGTGTCGATCCTGGTCGGCCTTGCGGGGGCGAGCCCCGTCGCCCCGTCGCCGCTGGTCCATGGGCAGATGGTGCACGGCATGGAAGTGAACTGGCCCGGCATCATGGTCCTGATTCAATACGCCGGCGAGATACCGTTCAGGCACGCGATGATTGATGATAGCGTCAAAGATCCCTGGGCGAAGATCATCGCGGATATCGACGGCGATGGATTCCCCGATATCGTCATTGGCGGCCAAGCGGGACCTCTCGTCTGGTACCGATATCCGCACTGGACGAAAGCCGTCATCGCGGATGGCGGCTACAAGACCGTGGATGGCGAGGCCGGCGACATCGACGGCGATGGCGACCTCGATATCGTCATGGGCGGGCTCCTTTGGTACGAGAACCCGCGCCCGCAGGCGGACCCTGCCAAGCGGCCGTGGAAGGCCCATCAGATCGCCGACCACGGCACGCACGATCTGGAGCTGGCAGATCTGGATAAGGACGGCGACCTGGACATCGTGACGCGCGACCAGTCGGATTTCGGCGCGAACGCGGGGAACAAGGTGCACCTGTGGCGCCAGGACAAAGGCGACAAATGGGCCCACAGGATCATCGAGTGCCCGCACGGCGAGGGACTAGCCCTGGGCGACATCGACCGCGACGGCGATCCGGATGTCGTGATCGGGGGCCTCTGGTTTGAGAATGACGGGAGCATCGTCGACGGCGCCTGGCAGCCGCACAAGTTCTGCGATTGGCATCGCAGTGCGACGGTGCAGGTGGCGGACATCAACGGCGATGGCCGGCCGGATGTGATCTTGTCCCCATCCGAATTAGCGGGCAACTGGTATCGGCTCTCCTGGTTCGAGGCCCCGGGCGACCCGCGGCAAGAGAACTGGACTGAGCATATTATCGCCGACCCGGTCGAGTGCGTCATTCACGGCCTGGCGGCGGCCGACTTCAACGGCGACGGAGCCATCGACGCGGCGATGTCGGAGATGCACCAGGGTGAGGACCCTGATGAGGTTGTCGTCTTCATCAATCGCAAGGGCGGGGCCGCCTGGGACAAGCAAGTCCTCTCCACGAAGGGCTCGCACTACATCCGCGCCGGCGACATCGGGTCCGATGGCGACATGGACCTTATCGGCGCCAACTGGAGCGGCCCCTACCAGCCCGTCGAGCTCTGGGAGAACACATCCGCCGCTCGCGGCGTTTCCCGTTGACAAGGTGTGGGAAAGTAGCACGGGCATCTTGCCCGTGGTCCCATGGGCCTCTCGCCCATGAAAGGAACAACGGCATACGGGGCCAAGATGGCCCTGTGACTCATGGGCAGGATGCCCATGCTACGGTAAGACGCTTGTCACCTACTCTGACCCGGATGACCGCTCAGCGGCTCAGACCAGGGCTTCCTGGGCCTTGGGCACGGTGTCCTCGGGCTTGACGTTGTACGTGGCCTGGAGGATCGTGCCGTGCTCGTCGATCAGGAACGACGAGCGAATAATCCCTTCCTTCGTCTTGCCCTCCACGGATTTCATACCCCAGGTGCCATAAGCGTCCGCGACCTCGTGGTCGGGGTCGGACAGCAGGGGAAAGCCCAGATTATGCTTCTCGTCGAAGGCTTTCTGCTCTTCCGGGCTGTCCGGACTGACGCCGACGAAGGCGACACCCGCGCTGCGCAACTCCTGTGCCGCATCGCGGATGCTGATCGCCTGCCTGATGCAGCCGGGCGTTTCCGCCTTCGGATAGAAGTACAGCAGCAGTTTCTGCCCCTCGAAATCGGACAGGGAAACCCTCTGGTAGTTCTGGTCCAGCAGGGAGAAATCCGGCGCCTGATCGCCCACATTCAGTTTTGCCATAATCATCTCCTTTGCTCCAAAGCCGCATTTTGGATTCCGGCGGCTGCCGCTTGCTCCCAATGGACAGAGAGCCACTCTTGGTACGCAAGCATGGGAGGCCGGTTCTAAGAAGTCCTGAACCGTTGCACAATCAAGATCAGGCATTCCCTTATTGAGGTGGTCTGTCGCCATCTGCTACGCTGAGGGGCTGTCTCGTGTGGGCTTGCACGCGGGGGTGTCCTCAACCCCTGTCAAGAGCAGGTATGCTGGAAGGGCAAGGGCGGCGCTTATGAAACACGGCAAAGGCAGTCGAACCGTAAACACCGTGATGGTGACGATTATTGTGCTGATTATCATTGCCGTGGCGGGCGGCCTGGCGGTGATCTATACGGGTATCATCAGCGTGGCGGCCACCGCACCGCACATGGCAGTCACCCGCTGGGTCCTGAGCACGGCCATGGACCGCTCCGTAGAGGCACACGCCCGCAGTGTGAAGGTTCCGGCCGATTACAACAACCTCTCTGTCCAGGCCGGCTACCTCCGCTACAACGATATGTGCATGCCCTGCCACGGGGCCCCAGGCGTGGAACGGCACTGGGTCGGCATGGGCCTGTTGCCTGAGCCGCCCGATTTGTCGAGCACCGCCGGAGATTGGACCCCCGCCGAGATCTTTTGGATCATCGACCATGGCATAAAGATGTCCGGAATGCCCGCCCTGGCGCCCACGCAGGCACAGGATCAGGTCTGGCTGCTGGCCGCCTTTGTGAAGAAACTGCCCGGAATGACGCCGGACCACTACAAGGGACTGGGACAAAAGTAGGCATTTGGAGTACAGTAGATTAGGGAATTCGCTTATTGCGGGGATCACGCAGTTCGAGTCTTCTGGAGTTGCGGCATGGACGTGGAGGATTCAGGTGGTCCAGATGAGCCTGTATCCGAAGTAGCAACAAGCACAGTCGCGGCATGGATGTCCGCGGCAATTTGAGCGGAGGGTCCTCGTCTCATGCCCGGCAGGAACCAGGAGCAGGTGTTCGCGGTATGAGCGATGCAATCATTCAACTTGTAGAAGCGCAATCATTGCAGTCGGCGTCGTGGCGTTTGGCCCGATTCGTTTCACCACTGGCCACCTTCATTTCTTCATGCCCCATGGCGAACACGCGCACCACGCGCACCACGGGCACACTAGCCACCAGGAGTCCAACGGCCAAGAAACAAGTCCCGCTGAACACATCCACGACGCCGACCACCTTCTTGACTCGCCGAGGAGATTGCCAGCAGCGCTGAGCCCTGATGTCAACGTATGGGGGAAGGGCTCACAGGCAGCTTAGGAACCTGTTCTTCTCGAGATCCAGCGCGCCTTTTGACGGCCCCGGGGCACCGGGCTCGATCAAGTGACGCACCCTTTCGACTTCGCATAAGGCAGTTCGCCGTCGATGTCGTGCGCCCGGCCCACACATTTCTGTTAGGCAATCGGCAGAACCACATTGGGGCAGTTCCCTACCCGGCGGCCGTCGCCGGACTGCTAAGGTGGTACCAGAGCACACATCGCGAGTCTGCATTGCCACAACAAAGGAATGGAAAGGGACGATTATGGAAATGCCGCCGGTCATCAGTTGCGACGTTACCGATTGCTGCTACAACGTCGAGCAGCAATGCCACGCGCTTGCGATCCAGGTGGGGAACGATCCGGCCCGCCCGATCTGCGATACGTACAGCGGGTTGTCAGGTCAGTGTGGAGATCAATCGGCGATTGCGGGCGTCGGCGCCTGTAAGGCAAGCTCATGCGAGTACAACGAGAACCTCGAATGTATCGCACAGAGCATTACGGTCGGATACCAGGGAGAGGAGCCGGACTGCCTGACCTTTGAGACGAAATAGACGAGGTCGGCGCCCAGCCCGGGCCGCGGATCGGCAACGTAGCTTTCCGGAAGGGACGAACACCGGCTGGAACGCCTACGGGCAGGGCGTACGCGCCCATGGCGGCACATGCCTGGCACACGTTGCCGAAGGCTGTACCGGCCCCCCCCCGGGAATTTCCTGTGGCACATCGCATTTGTCCCGATCACGCCGATTCGCCCGTATTCTCGGACCCGTCTTGGCTCGCAGGGCAGTTGTAGTCATCCGCCCCCGCTGGATAGCCGATACATTGAAGCAGTACGGTGATAACCACGGGCCGGCCTTCCAGATGCCGGTCTGACATGGCTGTCCCATGGAACAGGAAAGGCCGCGATCATGACTGACAATCAAGTGACTATTGCGACAGATGCGTGCGCCCCGGGCCGCATGGATCATCCCCGGAAACGACTCCGCATGATCCTCTTTGCCATCGCAATCCTGGCGCTGTGCCTCACCACCAGCTTCAGTCCGGCACAGACCTCCATGGAGGTCGCCCGGTGGAAGGAATTCTCCTACGCCAAGCGAACCAGTCAGATCAGCGGCAAGATCACCGCGCTCGATACGGTCGACCGCGCGGGGTTCATCGTCCTCGGCGACGGGGGGTTCGCGCAGGTGTCCAGCTCGACGGTCCACACGCTCTCCCCGGAAGGCAAGGCGTTCTATCAGGGTCTTGTGATGTACGACTTCAAGGACGGGTCCACCATCCTGGCGAAAGTCGATGTCTCCGGGGACTACAACAGCAAGCTCGTCGGAACGATCACGTTCCTGTCCGGCACGCATCGATACAAGGGGATCACGGGACGCGGCACGATCACTTCCTGGATGCCGAATCAATGGGACATGTACGCGGAGGTGGAGGCGAGCTACTCGCTGGGCGAGAAGTCCGGCGAGAAGCAGGATCGCTGATTCCGATCGCCAATAAGGGTGCTGTGCAAGGCCGGGCCGGAGTCAGCCGCATCCGGCGTTCCCACAAGATGAGCATGCCTTTGCCTTGCCGCGATGCCGCCGCAGCCTTGCACAGACACCTTCAAACCTTTGTCACGATACCCACACCATGTACTCACCGACTGCCCATGACTCCATCGGGCCGACCTGCAGACAGGTCATCAGCGTGAGACCACGCGAATATCGTCGATGTACACGGTGCCGTTGCCCGCGTTGCCGGGGGCAGGCTCGGTGTATCCCATGCCGTCGATCCAGGTCTGGAAGATACGGTTGCCGACGTCGCTGGTATAGCCCTCGAAGTCATCGATTACGAGGAAGGTGGCCGTCGTGAAACTCCAAACACTGCCCTTCCACGGGCTGACGGCCTCGGCGTTGTTGACCTCGTCGACGCGCCAGTAGTACGTCTTGCCCCACTCCAGGGGACCCGGATCATAGGAGATGGCGTCGAGCGTCTGGCGGCCGACATACGCTCCTGCGGTCGCCGGCGTGGCCCCGGCCACGACGGCCGCATCGGTGCCCAGGTAGACGTCGTGCTCGGCGGCTTTGTCACCGGCGGTCCAGTACAGAGCTGCCGGCCGACAAACTGGGCCTGGCCCAGCTCCGGCGTCGTGCCGAGATACAGGTCATGGAATCGGCCGCCGGTCCCCGCCTGCCACTGGAGCAGGGGTATGGGCACGTTCTGTTGCCCATCGGCCGGCGAAGGATCGTGGGCCTTTGGACGACCCGCCAGGACCAGGATCTCGTCGGCCGACAACGCGCGATTGTACAATCGGACATCGTCGATCAGACCCATGAAGTACCTGTCGTCCAGGTAATCGTACTGCCTGCCGATGTGGAAGAACTGCATGCTCGGGATGAACCCGGTCGAGGAGGTCGATTTCTGCTGAACGCCATCGACGTACAAGTAGTTCGTCTTGCCCTTGCGCACGCCGGCACACCGCTGCCTCTACCGGGTACTTCCACGTTGTACGAACCGGTCTTCCTCTGGCGTAGATTGTTCGGGCGATTCCGTCTATGCGGCCGGGACAGACGGAACGCCCCCACTATAAGCCCATGCGTATCGGCCGCTGACTGCTCCGGTACTGTGGTCGCCGTGCGCAAACAGCAACCTCGGAGGCGGTTTGGAACCGCATCCAGTGGCTGTCTCTGCATTACCATGCGTCGTGTCTTTGCTCGGGACGAAACCCGCAAGTCACTTCCTTTCTACCATATGCCCTCTCGCCGGTCAAGCGAAAAAGTCGTGTTTCAGCGACACGCGACACGTGTGCGACTACATTTCGTGGGGGAAGTTTCCTGGCCGAATGGGAAACCTTGCTTTTCAATGCCTCTTCCCCCAAGGGAAGGAAGTCGTGCGGGGACGCACGACCTACCAAGAGCGCGGACGGCCCTCCGCGTAGGGCGAGCGTCCCCGCTCGCCTTGCGAAGCCATTCAGACCCACGAAAATTAGTCGCACACAGCGACACGGAGCAGCGCGGAGGGACATCGATGTGGCCAGAGCAGCCCGGTACCGGCGCCGCTGGGAAGGGGCCGTCGTGTGGCTTTAGCCCCCTGTCCTCGGTTTCTATGTAATCAGTAAGGTGCTTGCCGATCCCGGCCGGATCGTGGAGAATTGCCGCTCACGGGCCTTCCGCCAATGGGGGTGTCGAGGGTCACAAAACGGCCGCGGCCGATTCATCGGGCAGATGGAACGAGGTTCGCTATGAGGCATTTCACCGGAATTCTGTTCATGGGGTTGCTGGTTGCCGTTGGCTGTCTCGGCTCGGAGCAGAGGCGGCCCGCCTGGATTCGCTGCCGCTGCGATGGCGCGGCGACCACATTCCCCTTCCCGTTCCGGATCGCCGCAGCTTCGGAGGCCAAGGTCGTCCTCATGAATGCCGCCGCAGAACCTTATACCGCGACCCTGTTGACTGAACCCGGGGACTACGTCGTGAGTGTCCTGAACGACTCCTACCCAGCCGACGGCGGAACAATCACGACGACGAGTGCTTACAGCTCGGACCATTACCTGATCGTCACGACCAGTGCGGGCCAGTGCTCAGGGGACCTCGCTGCAACCGCCGGCGGCCCGCTCGGCGAGGCTGTCCTGCCGGCTGTGCCGGCAGAGGCGCGGATTCCCGCTCGCGGCGGGACGTTGGAAGCCGCCGGGGCCGATGCAGTCGTGCCCTTGTCTTCGTATATCAGCTCCAGCAGCGTGTATCGCCCGGGCAACGCCCAGCCGGGTATCGGATCGGTCCTCGGCTTTCTCTCGCCTGCGGCGGACTCCCCGACAATACCCCAAGCGCAGAGCGGCCGGGTGTCAGCGACGAGCGCATCAGGCCACCCTTCCGGATGGTACGACGTGACAGCGAGCCCGTACAATGCCAAGGGCGATGGCACCACGGATGACACCAACGCCATCACGCAGGCGGTGAAAGATGCCTGGGCCTCCCGCGGCGGCACGATCTACTTCCCGCCCGGAACGTACCGCTGCCAGCTTACGCTGGACAAGGTCTACGGCTACAACGCGCCGGTCGCCAACGCCTCCGTGACGTTCCTGGGGGCCAGCCCCTGGGGCTCGCGGCTGATGGCGAACCAGGACGACGCCTACGCCGTCACCATCACAGGCACCAGCGGCTGGGAGACCCCGTTTGTCTTTCGCAATCTGTGCTTCGACGGCGACCAGGTCCGCTGCGGCGGCGTCTTCTGCAACGCCTCGGGCGCCTCCAATCTTCACTTCGACGACTGCGTGTTCTGGAAGTGCACGTACGGATTCCGCAACGTCGGGACCCTCTATTACGTGTTCACCCACTGCACATTTTGCCGCAACAATTTCGGAGTGCACCTGGCCGCTTTGCACACGATGCACGGCGGCTGCGGGTGGTTCTATTGGTGCAACTGGTACATCAACGACAAGGCCGCCGTCTACGTCAACGGCACAGACCCTTCCCTGCCGCCCGCCGCGCCGGGCATTCTCAGCCAGCTCCAGTTCTGGCACAGCGTCAACGAGGGCAACCCGGGCTTCGCCTTCTTCCTAAAAAAGCTCGGCCCCTCCCGCCCGACGGTGATCGGCGACTGCTGGTTCGAGCTGAACGCCACCGCCTCCTCGGTGCAGATCGACAGCGTCACCTACGAGCCGAACGACGTCCTGCTCGACGACGCGGGCTACGTCCAGATGCGCGACTGCTCCCTCGGCAGGATCGGCATCGTGTCCCGCACCCGGCTGGAAACGTTCGACTGCTACAGCTATGCCCCCAGCAGCAAGCAATACCTGACCTACGCGGCGGGCGACCCGAACATCGTCATTCAGCATCACCGGCTGACCCTGGATCAGAGCTGCGCGTGCAATGAGTACTGCGACGTGGCGATGCCGGTCCCGAGCCTCGGCAATCGCGTGGCCTCCTGGCTGGGCAAGCAGACCGACGCCGTGACGTGGTCTCACACGAATCTGCTGTCGAACGGGTCGATGACGGTGCCCTTCACGCCGAGCAATGCCAACGGCTCGGCGTGGAGCTTCGAGAATCGGTCCGATGCGCCGCTGTGGGGCCGGTGCCTGGCCGTGAATCTGAGGCCGAACCTGCCGCGCGCCACCGATGGCCTCGTACTGTGGCAGGCCGCATCAAGCAACATCAAGGCTGGCAGGTGGTACGTTTGGAGCCTCGATGCGAGATCGGACGTGGACGCCTGGCTGTCGCTGATCACCGCCGGCAGCACCGGTACGGCAGGCGACAACGCGATGAACTCCCAGAAGATGCAGGTCGTCAGCCGGCAGTGGCGGCGGTTCTGGGGAATGAGACGCGCGCCGGGAGCCGGGGCGTGGACGTACCTCTGTTTATGGAACTCCGGCTCGACCAGCGCCAATTACTACCTGTGCAACTTTCAGCTCGTGGAGTTTGCGAGTATTGACGAGGCCCTGCGGTTCGTCGAGGAAGGCGCCTACGCCGCAGGGCCGGAGATCCCACGGCCCAGGCAGGGGACGGTGGCCCTGGCCACCGACTACAACGTGACTGCCGCCACTGACAACGGCACGCGTTTCACGAACGAAAACGCCGCTCCCAACCCGATCCGAGTCCGCCTGCCGCCCGCCACTGTGGGTCAGCGGTACAGCTTCACGACTGTGCGGGCGAACGCCATTGAGATCGACCCCCAGCCGACGAATGCCTTTCGAGGCCACCCTCAGGGCAAGCATCTGAAACTCGCCGCCCAGGGCGCCAGCGTCACGATCGAATGCCTCGAACCCGCCACCTGGGACATCACCGCCGCCTACGACCCCACCCCCGCCGCCCCCGCCCTCCGCTGGGAACCCTAGCCGCAGGCGCAGTCCGGAGGCCGCCGTCTGCTACGGACTTTCGCGGTAAGGCTTTCCTGATTCATACAGTTTCAGCCTGGCCTCGAACTCCGCCGGCCACTCGGCGGGGTCTTTGCTGGTCAATAGGCGGATGGCTTCTTTCTGCCACTTCACGGCGGAGTCGAAATCGCCGGTCTCCGCATACGCCGCCGCCAGCGTATCCACAAACTGCGCGTTCTTCCACTCTGTCAGTTCGCAGGCTTTGGTGGCATTCTTGACCGCCTCTGCGCCATTACGTACCTCAGCCGCCGGACACCCGGCCTGCATGCAGGCAAGCTCGTTCAGCAAATACGGAATTGACCAATCCTGCTCACCCACGACGCGACGGCTAATCTCCAACGCCTCGGTCAGTGTCTTGACGGCATCTTGATATTTCTTGCCTACGTGATACTGCATTTCAGCCAACGCTGCGACGATAGGCGGCATCTCAGGCATAAGGCTATGGGCCTTGGCTTGTGTCTTGAAAGCCTCTTCGTATTTGCCAGCACGATATTGGGCCTCACACAACGCCCCAAGTATTGCCGGCGTGTTGGGCTCAAGATCGCGGGCCTTGGTCAATGTCTCAATGGCATCTTCATATTGGCCCGTAAGGCTCTGTATCATGCCCATCGTAACGAGTACGCCTGGGTTATTCGGCTCCATGCGATTCGCCTTTTCGATCTTCTCCAGAGATGCTCGATAGGCGTTGGGGTCGCCGCCAGGCGAACCGAACAGCTTCCCTACCTCCTCCCAAATTCCTTTCACGACTTTCTCTGCATCCTGCCCTTTCCTGGAATTGGCAATCTGTAACGCTGACGTACGCGTCGCCTCGTCCAGCGTCTTGTCCCCCTGCAGTTCATCTATCACCGCACGGTAGGAGCCGCGCTTCTTGTACAGCTCGTCCACGAGTTTCTCCGCATCTTCCCCTTTCCTGGAATTGGCAATCTGCAGAGCCAACTTGCGTATCGGCTCATTGAGGGTCGTGTCACCTTGGAGTCTCTCTATCACCTTATAGTAGAAGCCGTGCTTTTGATGTAGCTCTTCTACGACTTTCCGTGCAGCCTCACCATTTTGGCGCTCACGCAGGGTTGAAGGTATGGCTGATTCCCACAACACGACACGCCCATCGAAAGTGCCTGCAGCAATGGTCTTGCCATCCGGGCTGAATCCAACAAGGGTCACGCCGGATTCCGCGCGGAGCGTCAACAGTTCCGCCCCCGTTGTCGCATCCCACACCCTGGCTGCTTTATCCCTGCATCCTGAGATGACGCGCTTGCCGTCCGGGCTGAACGCGGCAGATATAACAACATCCGCGTGCTTGAGGGTCACCAACTCGGCGCCAGTCATTGCATCCCACACCTTGACTGTATGATCTTCTTGAGAAGCGGAGACTATGCGTTTGCCATCAGGACTGAATGCGACAGAAAGGATGGTTCCACGATCATGCCCGCGCAGTGTTAGATACTCACGCCCGGTCTGCCACTCCCAGACTTTGATGTTGGGATCGCGGCTACCTGAGGCAATGAGTTTTCCATCCGGACTGAATGCAGCACAAATCAGGCCAGACTCAGGCCCCTTGAGGGTCATGAGTTCCTTGCCATTGCTCACATCCCATATTTTCAGTGTCCTATCTGCACTTGCGGAGGCGATATGCCTACCGTCAGGACTGAAAGCGACCGCATCGACCGATCCTTCATGCCCACGAAAGGTCATCCTCTCAGCTCCCGTGGCAACATCCCAGATCGTGAATGCCCGCGCACAGCCGCCTGAGGCGACGTACCTGCCGTCAGGACTGAAGGCGACGTAATAAATATACACCTCTTCCTGGCGGTCACGCAGCGTCATCAGCTCACAACAATTTCTCGTATCCCAGAGCTTGACCATCCCATTGGCACTAGCTGAAACAATCCGATCACCGTCCGGACTGAACGCTACGGACGTGACCGTACCACGATGCCCTACGAGTTTGGTGACCTCGTGATCTACAGTCACATCCCACACCTTGACCGTGCCGTCCGCGCCGCCTGCTGACACTATCTGCCTACCATCCGGGCCGAATGCTACGGATAGGACCCAGCCCTCATGTCCATGGAGGGTCAAGACATTCTTACCCGTTGCGGCGTCCCAGACCTTTATTGTCTGGTCCCAACTTCCTGAGCAGATGCGTTTGTTGTCCGGGCTGAACGCAACTGAGTAAATGAAGCCTAAGCCATCATGCGCTTCTGGGATAGTGATCAACTCCTTACCTGTTACGATGTCCCAGATCTTGATTGTATTATCCTCCTGTCCTGCTGAGACGATACGCCTGCCATCCGGACTGAAAGCAACATGGTGAAGCTGACCGTAATCCCCACGTAGAGTCATTGCCTCAGTTCCGCTTTCGACATCCCAGACCTTGATCGTGCCATCCCAACTTCCCGAGGCGATTTGCCTCCCATCGGGACCGAGTGCCAATGACGAGATTTCGCCTGTGTGTCCGGTCAGGGTCCTAAGCCTCTCACCAGTCTCTGCATCCCAGACGCGGATTGTCATGCCCTCGCCCGCAGAGAAGATCCGCCTACCGTCGGGGCTGATAGATATGGACCTTACGTGGCCGTCGGCGCGGAGCGTCTTCACTGCAGCCCCCGTTTCAACGTCCCAGACCTTGACGTTCTTGTCGTCGCTCCCCGATACAAGGCGCTTCCCATCCCGACTAAACGAAAGAGAGCGAATAATGTCCACATGCGCTTCCGGGATAGTGATGAGCTCTCTCCCCGTCAAGACATCCCAGATCCTAATGGTATGGTCCGCTTGCCCTCCCGAGGCGATTCGGTTGCCATCTGGACTTATTGCAGCACAACCCACCCAACCCTTATGTCCACGTAAAGTCGTCAGAGACTGGTCTGATGTATAGTTGAGGCGGTTCCATTCCCAGCCGCGTAGGTCATTAGGACATGCGTTCAATAGCTCACGCACGCGGCTCATGTTTCCCTCCTTGTATTTCAAGTCAGCCAGTTGAATACTGTTGACATAAAAAGAACGGCGGAGCTCTTCGCCCTTCTGTTTGGCGGCTTCCTCTGCCTGCTCGGCTCGCATGCGAGCCACCGTCTCTTTTTCACGAGCCGCGTCTGCCTCCATGCGCGCCGAAGCCTCCTGTTCTCTCGCTTGCTCAGCTTGCACACGCATCGATTCGGCCCGGAAGTACATGGCCGTGCTGACAACCAGGCCTATCACAATCGCCGCGCCCACTAAGGCGACTGTAGCCACAGACCCGGCGTGTTTGTGGACGAATTTTTGGACTCGGTAGATCGTCGTTTCGGGGCCAGCGATTAACGGGAGGCCGGTGAGATAGTTGCGGATGTCGTCGGCCATTTCTGAGGCCGAGCGGTAGCGGCGACAGCGGTCTTTTCGCATCGCTTTGAGCGGGATCCATTCGAGCTCTCTGTGCAGGCGGCGGGCGAGAGGCACGACCTGCGTGCTGCGGCTGGCGGCGATGGGTTTGGCTCTTTCGCCGAGGCTGGTCAGGCGGATGCTGGGGGAGGCGGGCTCCTGCTCTCGGATCGTCTGCTGAATCTCCGCGAGGCCGGCGCGGGCGAAGAACTCGGACTCGAAGGGCAGGACCCCAGCTAACAATTCGTACAGGACTATGCCCAGCGAGTAGATGTCGGAGCGCGTGTCGATGTCCTGCGTGGCTAGGTCCACCTGCTCGGGGCTCATGTATTCGGGGGTGCCGAGAAGTTGGCCCTGGAAGGTGACGTAGGTCTTATCCGTCAGAGGCGATGTGATCGCCTTGGCGATGCCGAAGTCGATGATCTTGGGCGTGGCCCGGTCGCCGTGGACGGAGACGAGAATGTTCGAGGGCTTCAGGTCCCGATGGATGATTCCTTTCTGGTGGGCGTGATGGACGGCCTCGCAGACCTGCTCGAACAGCCGCAATCGCTGCTCGATATCGAGCTTGTTCTCATCGCAGTAGCGGGTGATGGACATGCCCTTGACGTGTTCCATGACGAAGTACGGCCGGCCGGTCTCTGTGCAGCCGGCGTCGAAAACGTGGGCGATATTGGGATGGTCGAGCACGGCCAGGGCCTGTCTCTCCGCCTCGAAGCGGGCGATGACCTGCCTTGAGTCCATGCCGGGCTTGATGATCTTGAAGGCGACCCGGCGTTTGACAGGCTCTTTCTGCTCGGCCAAGTAGACCAGTCCCATGCCGCCCTCGCCGATCAGCTCCAGGAGCTGATACCGGCCGATGGTCGTGCCGGGACCGTCAATCTTGTCGGGCTGGTCCAGGGTCACGTCGGCGCCTGCCGATTCGGGTGCTTCTCGACAGGCTGGCGGCGATTCAAGGAAGTCGCCCGCCTGCTCGTGGGCTTCCAGCAGCGCCTCTACCTCGGCTCGCAGCTTGTCATTGCCCTTGCAGGCCTCGGCCAGGTACGCGCTGCGCTGTTCGGGGTCCCGGATTTCCAGGGCGTTGAGAAAGACGGCTCTGAGGTTCTTCAGTTCTTCCGGCATCGTTCAACTCCTTCAATCGCCTCCCCCTCCATCCCTAACAGCGCCATCGGGGCCAGGAATGAGACAGAAAAAACGTCTCCACGGGCAAGATGCCCGTGCTACGGGGCGCCCTTACGGGCACGCTGCGAACGGGTCACGGATTCTCAGCCGGAGGCTCGGTGATGTGCCTGTAGAGCCAGGCCCGGGCGAAGGTCCAGTGCCGGGTCGCGGTGCGGCGGGAGATGCCCAGAAGCTCCGCCGCCTGCTCCAGGGTCAGGCCGGCGAAATACCGCAGCTTCACCAGGTCGGCGATCACGGGCTCTTCCCGGGCCAGCGTGGTCAGGGCCTCATCAAGGGCCAGAATGTCTTCCGAGGGTCCTTCGACGAATACAGCCGCCTCGTCGAGATCAACTTTCTGCCGGCAGCCGCCGCGCTTCATGCGACCTTTGCGGCGGGCATTCTCAATGAGGATGCGGCGCATGGCTTCGGCGGCGGCGGCGAAGAAATGCGTTCGGCTCCTCCAGTTGCGGCCCTCGGTCCCGACCAGACGCAGGTACGCCTCATGGACGAGGGCGGTCGGCTGAAGGGTCTGGCCGGGCTTCTCCCGCGACAGCTTGCTGGCGGCCATCCGGCGAAGCTCCTGATAGACCGCCGGGAGCAGCCGGTCGATAGCCTGTCCGTCCCCCTCTTCAATCGCGTTCAGGATTCGCGTGACCTCGCTCATCTGTCCCCTCAGGACTCAGAACAAGAGCCGACACCAGCCCGCGACCTACGCGCCGGTGTTTTGGCTGCACCAACGTCCATCCGGATGACCATAGTCTACTGGTCCACGAGTGACGGCTCAAGGGCCGGCTTCCGTCTGAGCGCGTGTATGGAAAGTAGCACGGGCATCTTGCCCGTGGTCTCATGGGCGTCTCGCCCAGGAAGAGACAACGGGTGCAGGGCCAAGATGGCCCTGCGACTCATGGGCAGGATGCCCATGCTACGATAGGCAGCGTCCCACAGGGGGTCCTCACAACTGGCCACGGTGTGACGCCGCGTACTTCGCTACAGTCAATGTCCAGATAGCCGTGGCCAGGAGACAAGATCCACCCAGAAGGACAATGGACAGCAGGTCGCTCATGCCCGGGAAAGACAGGTTCAGGCTGAACTCGACAGGATTCATCGGCTCCAAAACCGCTCTCAGCCACTCGTTCATGATTCGGCCCTTTCATTGATCTCTCTATTAGACCAAGCGCCATCTGCCGCCCGCGTGGGCCAGGATTCTGTGAGAGCGAGCAGTCTTCGTCATGTGCCGTCATCCCGGGGGGCCACGGCAAGCCCTCTCGAAACCGGTTCCCGGATTATTGTATTGCGGAGGCATCTGCGGTATCATGCGGGCGTAAGATATACGGAGATGCCTGAAAATGGGACAATTGATGGGAGATTGCCATGCAGAATCAAGCCAGATTGTTGTCTCGTCGTGATTGTCTGAAACTCGCCGGCGCTGTCACGCTCGGTGCGCCGCTGGCCCGCGGAGCGGCCGGCGATCTCAGGGCCAGGGCGAAGAAGAACCTCAAGCTCGCCATCTTCACCGGCGTGTATTCGAGCCTGCCGCTGGAGGAGGCGGCCAAGAGGATCAAGGCGGACGGCTTCAGCGGCGTGGCGCTCGAGGGCGTTTTCGCCGACGTGCGTTTCGATCCCCTGGCGCCCGACTGGCAGGCCGCGGATAAGATCACAAGTGCTCTGGTCCGCAACAGGCTCAAGGTGGTCGGCCTGTACGGCTACTACAACGTCGTCTCCCCGGACGCAGAAAACCGCAAACGCGGCGAGCAGCGAATGCAGTTCCTGATCGAGAACTGGAAACGCCTCGGATGCAACAACATCTCCACGGAGACGGGGACATTCAATCCGAAATCGGAATGGGAGGACTCGCCGGAGAACGCCACGGAACAGGCCTACCAGCAGTGCCGGGTATCCTTGGAGAAGTTCGCGCGAATGGCGGAGAAGACCGGGGCGGTCATCTCCATCGAGCCCTACTGGAAGAACGTCATCGGCACCGCGGAGCGTGCGCAGCGATTGTTCCGCGACGTGCGATCGCCGGCCCTCAAGCTGGTGATGGACCCATGCAACTACTTCCGCAAGGCCGACTTGGCCCGGATGCAGCCGATGCTCAAGGACATCTTCCAGCGGGTCGGCAAACAGACGGTTTTCGCGCACGCCAAGGACGTCAAGGCGGCGCCCGACGCCGACGACACGGAGCTGCCCGCCGCCGGCCAGGGCGTGCTCGATTACCCGCTCTACCTGCGGCTGCTGGCGCAACTGGACCGCGAGGTATATCTGGCGCTCGAACATCTGGGCCTGCCCGATGTCCCGGCGGCGCGGGACTACGTCCTTGCCCAGTTCGAGAAGATATAGACTGACGCGCCAACGGAATCGCGGCATCGGCACACGAGAATGGCGTGCGGCGGGGAATGTGCCGGAATCCCAGGGCAATTGCATCTAAATTGGCCGACCGCCATTTTGTGCTCAGAAACGCAGGTTGATCCGAGTTGTGGACAACCGTCGTTCGGATCAAGCACCTTCTGAACGGCGTTTTCGAAGGCAAGAAGGCAGGCTGTGATTTAGATGCGTCGCTCTGGCCGGAATCATCTTGCCTGCGGCCGGGGCCTGAGGTATACTTTCAGTTGCGGATTGTTGTATCCGGGTGCAGAATGAGGGCCCTGTTTTCCGCGCCTGAGAGTTCGGAGGCTGGTCTCTACTTTGCCTGATGGCACTCAATTCACGTCAACGGCGACTGGCGAGGTCCGATTCTCAGCCGCGGCGGGGAATGCGTCAGACCTGAGAGGCGTTCGGTCCATGAGCACGACCGGTTCATTTCGCTCATCACTTTTGCAGGAAGGAGGATCACCATGAAACGAAGGCAACTTTTGTCGCGATTGTGCACAATTCTGTTCGTCCTGGTCCCGGGGTCCACGGCCATGGCGGTCCTGCCCGGACTCGTCGGGTACTGGACCTTCGACGAAGGGCAGGGCAAGATCGCCGCAGACTCCTCGGGCAACGGGCTCGACGGCACCCTCAACGGCGGTCCCAAGTGGGTCGCAGGCCAACTGGACGGCGCGTTGTCGTTCGACGGCACCGACGACTTTGTGGAGATTCCGAACGACCCGCTTCTGTCCATCACCGCCCAGATCACGATTGCCGCCTGGACGAATATGGCGACAAACGCCAGCGGGGAGATGGCGATTGTCAGCAAGGGCGGATGGGCCGTGAACGACCTGCCCTATGAGCTGACGGAGACCCCCGGGGACGTGATCTTCTGGCAGTTCTACAATGACGCAGGCCGGGATAGCTGCTCTCCCACCTCGCCGCCTGTGGGCCAGTGGCACCACATCGCCGCGACGTACGACGGGAAATCCTTCAAGTGCTATATCGACGGGAAGCTGGCGGAGGAGTGGGCGTACGCCGGAACCATGCCGAAGAATACCGCCTCCCTGACCATCGGCAGAAGAAGCAGGGGCGGGACGTTCTTTAACGGGATGATCGACGATGTCGCCATCTACGATCGGGCGTTGACCGTGGACGAGATCCTGATCATCATGGGGGGACATCTCCAGGAGAATCCTCTGGCGAACAGCCCGAAGCCTCGGAATGGTGAGATGGTGATGCAGACGTCGACGACCCTCACTTGGCGGGCGGGCGATTTCGCGAAAGTCCATGAGGTTTACTTCGGCGAGAGCCTCGATGCCGTCAGCACGGCCACCCCGGCGAGCACGGGCATCTTCATCGGCCGCCAGGCCGTCGCGACGCTCGCTGTGGGCATGGCGGGCAACCCCGTGCCGACCGCCCTGGTCCCGGGCAAGACCTACTACTGGCGCGTGGATGAAGTCAACGACGTCAATCCGGCCAGCCCCTGGAAAGGCAGCGTCTGGAGCTTCCAGGTCGAGCCGGTGACCGCCTGGAAGCCCACTCCGCCCGACGGGATGAAGTACGTCGATCCCAACCAGGACCTGAGCTGGGAAAAGGGCCTGGGGACGATCTTCCACACGATCTACTTCGGGCGCAGCTTCGACGCAGTCAGTAGCGCCATGACTGGCGGCTTGATGAGCTCCACTGCTACCTATGAGCCCGGCAAGCTCGACCTGAATACGACCTATTACTGGCGAGTGGATGAGTTTGCGTTCCCCGCCAATAAGACGTTCAAGGGCCCGGTCTGGAGCTTCACGACGCGTGGAGCCGGCGGCGGAGCCGAGGCACAGTACTTCAACGGCATGGCCCTGGCGGGCGCCCCGGTGCTGACTCGGATCGAAGGCACGATCAACGTCAACTCGGCAGGTGAGGTGGTGGCGGGTCTCAGTGACAATCTCTCGGCCCGCTGGACGGCCAACCTGGAGGCCCCATTCACGGAGACCTTCAGAATCGTCACCACCAGCGATGACGGCGTCCGGCTGTGGTTCGATGGCCGGCTGGTCATCAAGAACTGGACCGATCACAGCACCGCCGACAACAGTGCCAGTGTCGATCTGATCGCAGGCCAGGTCTACTCCGTCGTCATGGAGTACTACGAGAACACCGGCGGGGCCGTGGCGCAGCTTTCCTGGGAAAGCCCGTCCCTGGCACGGCAGATCATTCCGCAGGGCTGG
>Ga0315282_10000577_pt1 | contig 71927 bp, 69 predicted proteins | sample YL17G07_20_MG_FD_203693 | JGI IMG/M metagenome (GOLD analysis project Ga0315282, IMG submission 203693) | Sediment microbial communities from Yellowstone Lake, YNP, Wyoming, USA - YL17G07_20 | ecosystem: Environmental > Aquatic > Freshwater > Lake > Sediment | place: USA: Wyoming | collected... | reverse complement strand
TACTTTGCCGATCAGCACACGCTTGCGATATTTTGGTATCCATACCAAGTGGTATTGCAAGCGGTGTTTCGAATGAGCGCCAGCCCAGTATTTCCGCACTCCCAGAGCATGCCAGATATTCCTCCGCTTCGGCAACCCAGTTGCCTTCGCTCCGGGCGGCCATTCATCCCCGGGCCTAAAGGCCCGGGGAATTCTGGCCGGTCTTTAAAGGTAATTGCTTGGTTACCCGGGACATACCTTTGCAGCTTTAACCGCGGCCTTGGGTACCAGGTGTTAATTGAGGCTGATTTATTTATACCGCTTGGTCGCTATCACCCCCCATAACCACCCACACCAAATACCAATTCCGCTTTACCCACACCTAAAATATAAGCGAGTCGAAGGATGGCCCACGCCTAGTGACCGCAAGTTGTTGCCCTGAGCGACCCTTCGACAGGCTCAGGGTTCGTCGAAGGGCTGGCCCAGTTGTCTTGTAAGGGTTCTGAGTTTTGGGTTTCTCTTCAGGACCAGAGTAACCACCAAAGAGACCACTACTACCTGGCCAAGCATGAAACAATCTCTCCCTCGTAGATTCGGTGGTAATCCTTTGCCCCCATTGCCATGCAGGATTTATTCTGGCTTCCCTTCCCGGTTTCATCCACTGTCATCCATCAGGGTAAATCGTGATAATGTAGGCTTGATGTCAAAGGGGAAAAGCGGGGATACGCGAAAGAACCTTCGGATGGCCATTGCTGCGACCGGCGGAACGCTCCTGTTGCTGGTGGCAGGATACTTTGCCGGACCGCCGATATTGAACGTGATAGGCCGATCCATCAAAATCCCGGCAATTTCCGTCCGGTTCCACAAGGTGGCGCTGCTCATTGACCCCAGATCCGCGGACGCGTGGAACGGCATAGGAACCTGGTACTGCTTGAACCGGAATTTCCCTGAGGGGAAAAGGCATTTCGAGGCCGCCCTCAAATTCAATCCCAATAATGCCAGGGCCACCTACAACATGGCGATGATATGCCTTATCAACCGGGACTCCGACAAAGCCGAACAATACGCGAGGAAGACCATCGAACTGACTCCCAATGATCCAGATGCATATGTCCGGCTGGGCGAGGTATTTGCCGAAAGGTGTGAATGCGATGCGGCATTCGCCATGTATCAAAAGGCCGACAAGATACGGCCCGGGAATCCGGATATTTTCGGGAAAATGGGCGATGCATTCTTCCGCAAACGCGATTTCAGGAAGGCGGTCGAATACTACAACAAGGCCATCGCCTTAGCCCCCAAAGATTTCGTCTATCAAGCGCAAAAAGCCGAAGCCCTGCAATCGTTGGGCCGGTTCAAGGAAGCGCTGTCATCCATCGAAGTGGCAGCCAGGTTGGCCCCCAAGGACAGCGTGGTTGCCTACCTGCGCCACAGCATAAAGGTGAACCTGGGATTGATACCCGCGGACACGCCCCCGCCACCCGTAACCGACAACGACAAAATGGTTATAGAAAAACAGCAAAAGGTGTCAGGGCTTGACATTTGACATTTCCGGATTGCGGTCGAAGAGGATGATGCTTTTACCGGGCGTGAGCGCATCGGCGTTGAATTGAAATCCGTCGTATTTCTTCAGGAATTGAACCCTTCCGCATCCCTCGGCCAGGCAATCGGGTTTACCTTTCGGGCAAACCCCAAAAGCGCAAAGGTTGCCCAAGAACCGGCCCGCCCCGGGCTCCATGATGAAAATGTCCACTTGGTGATGGGCGACCCCGATGTTCTTCTCGTGCAGGAGGCCGCTTAACGCCCGGCATCGCGCTTTCTGGAGCAGTCTCAGGGAAGCCATATCGTTGACCCAAACCGCTATGTCCACGTCCTTGCATTCGTGGAGCAGTTCAATTCCCAGCCGTCTGAAGGGCTGGAGCCGGGAAATCTCCTTCCGAAGAGGAACCGCCACCGACCCAAACAGGGCCACCTTTTCCACCGTCGGAATCTCCGCCAGCGCCCGGGCTACCGCTTCCGCCGCGGCCCGGAAATTCTTCTGGCGGATCGTCATTGATTCGTTCTCCTCCTCCTCGGTCGGCTCCCTCTCTAGCGCCCCCTCAGGGAAATCCTCTATCCCAAAACATACGGCATCGTCCTTGGTATCCACGGAGGCTTTACTTCTCCGGTTTCGCGAAGGCCCCCTCCGGGAGCCGTTTACGTACCGCTTCCCTTACCCGGCGAGCCATCTAAACTGCCTGCCTGGCTTCCACTAAGGTAATCGGCTCGTAATCCCCGGGATACCTGGTGACCGTCGCATAGGCCGTAAATCTGCGTTGTTTTGTAATGCCAACAGAAACACCTATGGGTTTCGCGATCATTTTCAGGAGCGCTCCGATGTCATGGGTCTTTGGAAAGTCAATCCTTCGCCATACAAGAAGCGCCTTCAGATACTTCTCAATGCATTGCTGGGCATGGAAGCAAACCGCGCTTGTCGGGCATCTCCTGCCCTCCTTCAGTCCGATATCCGCCAAGAGAAGGTCTTCATCCGCCTTCCCGGTCCACTCCCTGGCCACCCTAATGAAGGGATCAGACGCGCTCATAAAGCACGATCCCTTCACGCGACGCGGGACGCTCAATTGTCCCCGGGATTCTCCGTCGCCATTCGTAATCCTTCGGCGTGGTCACAATGATATCCTTGGACATTCCTAGGTCGGAAACGGCGACGTCCATCTCGATTGCCTTTTCCCGTCTCGAGCCACGGCACTTCATAATTACAAGCAGGTCCGCATCGCTGTCTGGCCCGGCGGTTCCCGTGGCATGGGAACCGAAAAGGATTATCTTCTCGGGGTGAAAGCGCCGTGCAATCCGCTTAACCATTTGGCGGATAATCCTTATCGAGCCATCCGCCTTTCGGGTCCCACCTTTCCTCATGCCGTTATTTTATCCTGTTTTCGCCATTGCTATTTCTGCCGACCCGGACAACCATGCGCTTTGTGTATCATGAATTCGTGGCATCAAGGAAGCAGACCAAAGGGCGGGGGATAAGCCGGATTATCAAGCCCATCGAAGATATCCTATGGCTCATCTTCCTCCCCGCCGTGCTACTGTCCATTTCGGCGGGGCAGGCCGTGGCGGTACTGCTTTTTGCGCTGAGACTGACCCGCCGGGAACGGTTCCATCCGCTCCCCGGATTCCTGCGGCCCACGCTGGCCTTCCTGGGTTGGGCGGTCCTGACCGCGCTGGTGGCCGACCCCGGCCGCTGGACCGACATGCTCTCCAAGTGGTGGGTCATACTCGTGGCGGCGCTGGTCTATGACCGGGCCCGGTCCACCGGCGGATTTCCCCGCATGCTCCTTGCGGTCTTCATCACGGCAGTAGCGCTCTTCCCGTTCGAAATATGGGGATTCTTCGGCACTTCCGCCGGCCGGGCGATGGCCTTTTCCGGCGGGGCGCCCAGCCTCGGTTCGAACCTGATGATGCTTTCCATAATCTGTTTCGCTCTGGCCGGAATGGCACGGGGGCGGACCAAGCTGGCGGCGGGTGCGTTCTTTATTATCCTGCTCGCCGGACTGGTCATGAGCGTCAACCGTGCCGCCCTGCTGGGTGCCGCCGTGGCGCTGGGATGGATGGCTTTCCGCCGGCTTCCCGCCCTGGTGCCTGCTGCCTTGCTGGTGCTGGGTACGTTTATGGCCGTGGCACCGGAATCCAGCATCACTTGGCGCCTGCGCGGCATCGTGCGTCCCTACACCTCCCCCACCTCGGAGGAACGCCTGCACATGTGGACTAGCGGAATGAAGATGGTGCGCGACCAGCCAATGACGGGATTCGCCACCCGCCGCGGCTTCATGGAAAACTACGGAACCCGCTACCGGCATCCCCGCGCGCTTGAAGCCGGCCCCGGGCATGTCCACAACTCGTTCATCCAGACGGCAGTCCTGCACGGCGTGCCCGGGCTCGGGCTCCTGCTATGGCTCCTCGCCATCGTGTGGCGCAACCTGCGCCGCGCTTCCCGCGCCGCCGCGGCCGACCCGTGGCGCGCAGCCGCGGCGGCTTCGACGCTACCTCTCCTGCTGGCGGTGCTGGTCAATTCGTTCTTCGATTTCGTCCCCGCGGAGGGCCAGCGGGCCCTCATGTTCTGGGCGCTGGTCGGCCTACTACCTGGATTCCTTTTTTCGAAAATACCCGTAACTAAAAAACTCCGGTCTCCGTTCTAGTATTTTCAAGAGGGGCGTGCCGGGTCTGAAGCGGAGCTGAGCCGCCGTTCCGTAGTCGCCGCGAGGCCTGGCCGCTGGAGGCGCGCAGGCGCCTTGCGCCGTTAGCGCCGGAAGCGACCCTCTCTGGGCCCCGCGTGCGACGGAGGACGCCTCACTGATGGCGAGGCGGCGCCGCAGCGAGGCGTATCTCGGCCAGGAACGCCGAGCGGTCCGCGAAAGACCCGGCCGCCCCTCCCCAATTGATGTTTTGAAATAGACTTTGAATCAGGAAACCTTCCCCCGTTCGAAAGCATGAGTAATCGGCATCCGCCTGTCGCGTCCAAAGGCCCGCGGCCTTATCTTCACCCCCGGCGGGGCCTGCCGCCTCTTGTATTCGCTGGCCTCAATCATCCGTACCACGCGGCTGACGGCTGAGCGCGGGAACCCCGCCCGAATGACCGCCTCGGGCGACTTGTCCTCCTCCACATAGGCCTGGATGATGGGGTCCAGCACCGCATAGGGCGGCAGGGAATCGGTGTCCTTCTGGTTGGGCCGCAGTTCAGCCGTCGGCGGACGGGTAAACACCCTGCGGGGAATCGACATATTGCCGTCCTTCTCGTTGCGCCAGCGGGCCAGCCGATAGACCAGCGTCTTGGGAACATCCTTCAGGACCGCGAACCCGCCGGCCATGTCTCCGTATAGCGTCGCGTAACCCACGCTCATTTCGCTCTTGTTGCCCGTCGCGATAAGCAGCCAGTCATAGCGGTTCGACAGCGCCATCAGGAGCGCCCCCCGGATGCGCGCCTGAAGGTTCTCCCGCGCCAGCTGCCCCTCCTGGCCCCGGGCATGCAGGCCCAACACCTTCAGGTAGGCGCAATAAAGTTTTCCGATGGGCAGTTCGTGGAACCCGATGCCGAGCTTGCGGGCCATCGCCCGCGCGTCCTCCTTGCTCGCCCCTGACGTGTAGGGCGAGGCCATCGCCACCCCCGCCACGTTCTTGGGCCCCAGCGCATCAACCGCGATCAGCGCGGTGAGTGACGAGTCTATCCCCCCGCTCAATCCAACCACGGCCCCCCGGAATCCGTTCTTGCGGGCATAGTCCCTGACTCCCAGCACCAGCGCGCGGTATATCTCCTCCAGTTCGGCCGGGGGTTCCGCACAACCCCCCGGATGTTCCGTGTCCACAATCCGGAAATCCTCCTCGAATGAGCCGCACCGGGCCATCACCTTTCCGCCCGCATTGAAGGCGGCGCTCCGCCCGTCAAAGACCAGTTCGTCCTGCCCGCCCACCTGGTTCACCAGGACGAGCGGGGAACGGAACTTCCGGGCCAGCTTCGAGAACATGCCCTCGCGCCTCGCGCCCTTCCCCGCTTCGTAGGGCGAGGCGCTCAAATTAATGACTAAATCAGGCCGGGCCCGGGCGACCTGCTTCTCGGGCGCGCCCCCCCGCACCCACATGTCCTCGCAAATGGTGACCGCCAGCCGGACTCCGTTCATCCTGAAAAGGGGCGGAACGGTCCCGGGACGAAAATACCTTCTCTCGTCGAAGACGCCATAGTTAGGAAGCAGCTGCTTGTGGTATATGCCGGCAATCCGGCCGCCCCGCACCAGCGCGGCCGCGTTGTAAAGCGCCCCCTTCCTCCGGTCAACGAAGCCCACAATGGCAAGAAGGCGGGGGCAGCGGCGTGACGCCCGGACAATGCCGCGCAAGGCCCGCAGGTTCCCGTCCACGAAATGGGAGCGGTTCAGCAGGTCCTCTGGTGGATAGCCTGTAATCGCCAATTCCGGCGTCACTACGATGTCTGCCCCCCGCCCGGCCGCCCGGGCCATCGCCGCAATCACCTTCCCGGCGTTCCCGGGGAGGTCGCCAACGAGGGGATTAAGCTGTGCCAGCGCAATACGCATGGGGAATATTATGCCCTATCGAACGGATAATGGCCGAATTAACCGCCTCAGACCCCCACAACCTCCATTCCATAGGCCCGGGCCGCCCGCGCCAACGCCCCGTCATGCGTTGCCATGATGACAGTATCTCCCTTTTCCTCCTGCCATTTAAGCGCTGTCGAGAGATGTATGGCATCCAGGGTCCCAAGTGCTACCGGCAGTGGTTCCGCCGCTCTCGCCAATATCCTCCTGCTTACCTCCACCATTTCGCACGCCGACAGCAGACCCTGCAGGGCTTCACGCCTGAGTGTCGCTTCATTTTCGTTAGTCTTCGCAACTACCCGAAAACGGTCGATGGTTCGCAGGCTTTCAACCATCACGAGCTCACTGCATATACGCCGCGAAAAGGTCCCCCAATCGCGTATTTTCCCCGGGGCCCCAATCACCAATCGCAGAATTGCGGATGAGTCGATATACGCCGTCAGCGTCCGGACTCCCGGTCTTCAAGAAGAATTTTAACAATGTCGACGTCTGTCTTCAGGGGCGGGGGAATCTTGACATCCGACCATTTCCTGGTCGCCTTCCGCACGATCAAACCATCCGGGTCATTTTTTTCCGCCGGCGAAACAAACGCCACCGGAGTGTTCCGGTCCATGACCGTCAAAGTCTGCCCCGCCCGCACCTCGCGGAGGTACTGGCTGAGGTGGGCCTTGAATTCGGCAATCTTCACGGAATTACGCTGGGGGTTCTTCATGACCATATTATGACCATATGTGGTCATATTGTCAACGACTATTTTCGTGTCCGTATGCGAAAGGCCGGGGCGGATGTGACCGCCCCGACCCCTTCCTGCCCGGCCGCCCGGCCTACAGTGCGGCCGGCTTCGGACCCCCGTAGACAAGCGCCACCCGGTGGCTAACCGCCAGGTCGCCGAATGGCTGGTAGGCGTAATCAAGCCCGAACGAACCGACACGCACCCCCAACCCCGCCGTGACCCCGGTCAGCCCCTCGACTCCCTGGTCGCCCGCATACTTATACCCCACCCGCAGGGCCAGCATCTTGTGCGCCGCCACTTCCGTGCCGACAGCCACGAAGAACTGCTTGTCGATGAGCCCGTACCCGGCGTCCAGCGCGGCCTGCATCACCTCGCTCAGTTCGTAAGCCGCGCCCGCCTGCGCCACCGCGGGAAGCGAGAACCCGTCCACCGCCGGACCGAGGTGCTGGACCGCCCAGCCCGCCCGAAGGCCCGGCATGAGCGGATAAAGCCCGCCAAGGCTCGCCGCGAACATGGCACCCGCCACCGACTCGTTCACCACCTCGAGGCTTCCGCCTGTCCACCCCTTGCCCCCCAACCAGCCCGGATTGGCGATGGCATACGAGCCCAGGAACGCCATGTCCATAAGGCTCTTGGTTCCCGTCTTGACGCCGTTCGCATCCCGCTCATCGTATTCGCCCAACTGGACGAGGGTAATACCCAGCCCCGCCACTCCGGGACCCAGCGGCATTGCCCCCGCCACGTGCGACAGCGAAAGGTCGGGGCCGGCCGCGTTGTATTGCGCCATCCCCGCGGGGCCGGTTACCTGTCCCAGTCCCCCCGGGTTCCACGAGGCGGCGGAGGCGTCATCCGCCACCGCTGTGAACGCCTCGCCCATCCCCACGGGACGGGCCGCGGTTCCGACCGACAGGAACGCCCCGCGAACCTTGCTCGCGTCCGAAAGGGTCTCCGTGTCCAGCGTCGCCCCATGAGCCGCTGAAACCGCCGCCAGCATAACACCGATCAATAAGATGCGCATCGGGCTTATTGTACATAAAGTACCCGATTGACAAACCAATTACCCCGTAATTTACAGCCCCCCAAGAAACACAATATAAGGGCCTTACGCGCTAGAATATCGGGCACGGGTATTACCAGTAAAACATCGGGCCAGTAGCTCAGTTGGTAGAGCACCAGCCTTTTAAGTTGGGTGTCCTCGGTTCGATCCCGAGCTGGCCCAGTTCTTCTGAGTCGCGAATCACGTCGTAACGAGGCCGTTTTTCTCAACTGTCAAACAAAAGTTGGCATGATACCCAACCATTTCACCGACCCGACATGCCAACTTTTATGCCAACTTTTCTGCCAACCCGCACCTGCAAACACCGGTCATGACCCCGACATGCGCTTCTCGATCGCCCTCACCGCCAGCTCCCGGGCTTCCGCCCCGGCCCCGAGGTAGCCCTCGGTGGTCCGGAGGCTCGTGTGCCCCAGGAGCATCTGCGCCGCGCGCACGTCGTGGGTGCTCTGCGCAACCCACGTCGCCGCCAGCTTGCGGAACGTCTTGAGCGTCATCCATGGCATGCCGAGGACCCTGGCCGCCTTCTTGAAGGAAAGGTACGTGCAGTGCCTGTTGAGCGGGCCGCCGGTCTTCCCGAGGAATACCCATCCTTCCTTCGGCATCCCGGCGTCCATCCACAGCGCATACAGCACCTCCCCCAGCGGTTTGGCCATGATCAACTGCAGCTCATCGTTCACCTTGCGCCTGACCAGCGTCAGCCTGCTTGAAGTGAAATCCACCCTGGACCAATCCAGGGTCAGCACCTCGCCAAGCCTGGCTCCGGTGTAGATGAGCGCGGCCACGATCGGGTACATCCTCGGACGCCTGGTCTTCAGGTAATCGAGCAGCCTCCCGAGTTCCTCCATGCCCGGCAGCCGCGGCTCGGTGCGCCGCGGCTTCTCCGTGCGTACTCCCGCCGTCGGGTTGCGCTCCAGGTATCCCCGCTGGATGGCCACGTTGAACAGCCTGCGTACTGACCGCAGGTAGCCGTCCACGGTCCAGGGCCCGGCGCACCGCCTTCTGGCTGAGAGGAAGTCCTCGATGTCCGCCCGGGTTATCCTGTCCAGCCTCGTCTCAAGGCCGGCATGGCCTGCGAACGCCCGCGTGTGCCCGATGATCGTGTACCACCCGAGCAGCCTTCGCTCGTCCCTCAGGTGGCCAACGTACCAGTCGTGAAACACGCCCAGGCTTACTGGGCCCTGCGGCTCCTCGCCGCGACCGTACGCGTCGAGTTGCCCGTCCAGGCGTTTCGCCTCGGCCAGCGCACCCTGCAGGCTGCCTACCAGCGTCTTCCGGATGTCCCGGTACTTCCGTTCTCCGTTTTTGTTCACCCGCAACTGGCGCCGGTAGAGGTAACGGTACTTCCCGTTCCCGGCCCGACACCGCCACAGGTTTTCCTGCACTCTCTCCATCAATGCCTCCTTATTAGGGCGAGAGGCATCTGGCCCAATCTTACGTCGATCTCGCGCCGCTTGCGAGTCGCCTCACTGCGGGCGGCGGCCCACTGGTCGATGGCGGCCCTTGGCCAGCGCACGAGGCGCCCCAGTTTGCACGCGGGGGGCAACATTCCGCGCTTCCGCCAGTGACGGATGGTGTTGACACTCACCCGCAGGTAGGCGGCCAGCCCGGGCACATCCAGATATGCCTGCCCGGCCATGATCGCGGCCTTTTCACCTGACTCGTCCGTCATTCGGCTTCCTACATACCCTGGTACACGGTGCCGCCCGAATCCGGACATGCCCGCAGGGAACGCAGCAGAGGCGCGTTTTCGGCGGCTTTACCGCGTTCTCCCCGCAGGACGCCAGGAATGGAGCCGAATAACGGTGGTGTTATAATTTCAACTATGGATGAAGGGCGGGAATCATGAGTGACTGGAAGGCGGAACTGCAGAGCATTCTACAGAACCCAACACACAAGCCGGGCAAGGAAGAATATACCCCGATATTCCACATGGCGGAGGTGCGCTCGTTCTACGATTCCGTCGTAAGGCCCGCGTTCGTGATGTTGCAGGCCGAAATGCAAAGGCATGGGAGGGAAGTCGCCGTGGAAGTCGGCGAAGCTTCCGCGTCCCTGGAGGTCAAGAAGGACGGGCAGGCTGAGATGTGGTACGGCGTCAAAGTCAAAACATGTCAGATGGGCGGCTGTGCTTTGCCTCTGTACGAGGAACGGGACAGTAGAACCGGCAGGCGAAAGATCATCATGGGAAGCTTCAAGGCTGGAGATCATGAGGCGTCTTTTCGCGCCCTCAAGCAGGAGGAAATCATCCAGGATTTCCTCAGCAGGTATACGTCGGAGATGGCAAGGCACGGCTGAGATCCTCAAGGCCCCGCCCCTGCACGCGACCTCGCTGCGGCCTTCGATGAAATGCCCCGAATGACGAAACCAACGACCCGGAAATCAACCGGGACGGAAATGCAAAACAGCGGCTGGTCCGGCCTCTACAAGGTCGCGGGAATCGCCGCCCGCTGACGAACCGGCTAAACCGCCCTGTCCGGGGCGGGGCCTCCGCTTTAGCGGGTCGCCTTCCTTGAGCGGCCGGCTTGCGCCTCCTTGAGATGGTGCCAGTTCACCGCCCGGACCTTACCTTGAGAATCCACCAGCAACACCTGGAGGTCGTTCGCCTTGCAGAAGAGCCAGGGCAACCTGATCTTGACCTTCGACTCGAATGAACCGGGCAGGGCCAGGCCGTAGTGATAGGCGGCCTTGGTATCCATCCGGGTGACTATCTGGCCGACCGCCAGGAGAAACGCGACTTCTCTCCGGGCTCCGAGGTTCTCCACCGTCCTGGGATTCGCGTCACCCTTTGCCTCGACGATGAAGTAGCGCGGGTACTCATTGTGCCGGACCCGAATGTCCGCGCCGTGCTCGCCCTTGCCCGCGACTTGGCGGTTGCGCGCGTAGCCCTTCAATCCGAGCCATCGGATAGCGGCATCCCGAACGTGCCTTTCATCCAGGTACCGGGCGGTTCTTACAGCTTTTCTCATGGGACGATATCCGCATAAATTCTATCACGCACCCGACCGGCCGAACCAAAAACACGAGCATGGCGGCCGCCGCGCCACCCCGATGATCCCAAGCATTATGACGAATCTGAAGTGTCCGCACGCGACCTCTCGAAAACTTGCAACGATTGGTGTATCATATCCCGTCTTATGTCTAAATATCGGCCAGTTAAACGGCGTCATCATTCCAGGTCGAATGGGAGACCATCGCGGAAGCGGCCGCCGCACTCGCGCCCGGGAAACAAACCCCGGTTCGTGATCCGGGTAACGAATAGTCATCCGCCGACGCTCGAACAGGTGAACAGGAAATACATGCGCTTTGTCCTTTCCATCGCCGACGGCAACAAGTCGGCCGCCGCGAAACTGCTGGACATACATCGCCGGACCCTGCTGACCACCCTGAGAGGATCTTAGAACCGCCGGCAGGAAGCCGGGATATGGTTCAGCCTTGGTCGCAGCCCTTGACCGGGCACTTCCAATCGGCTCCCGGAGAGGCGGTGGGATGGTTCAGGTTATCCGGCGGCCGGTGCTCGTGGAAACACCGGCACTCCTGGAGATATGCGTCCTTCGCCGACGCCGCGTCCTCGAACCAGAAGTAGCGGTAGCCGTCCGCCTGCTCCGCCGACTGCCTGATGCGCAGGTGCAGTTCCGTGTCCGACCGCCCCAGGAATTCGATGCGCTCGCGGTTCCGCGAGAACGCGTACACGCCCGGCCCGCTCTTGACGTAGACGTCACCGGCCTGGGAAAGGGGATATGGACCTTGAACCATACAGGCCGAACATTATGCCACATTGCCGGCTCGGTAGAGCCCGAGGATGCGCCCACGGGCTCCTCCGCGCATCGGCCGCCGGCGGCGGGATTCCGGGAACGGCAACAAACGTGCGGGAACCATTTTCAAGCCCGCGCCGGTTAAGGTAATATGTCTCATTCCATGCGACGGAAACGCAGTCGTCGAAAAGGCCTCCGCAAGTCAACCGGGCGCCCAGGCATCAGGAAACAGCCGTGCCTGCGATCGGCGGGATGCCCGCTTCTTAAGCGACTCACGAAGCACCGGGTGCTGACCCTCGAGGAGGCGAAGAAACGGTACGCCCGCCACGTCCTGTACGCCTGCAAGGGCAACCGGTCGGCCGCCGCCCGGGCGCTGGACATAGACCGGAATACCCTCCGGGCCCTGACAAATAACAGGTAGATCCCCCCTCGCGGAAACCGCTTCGAAGCACGCCGGGCTCTCGCGCAGCCGGACGTTCCCGCCGGCCGCGTGCCGTTAGAAACTCACTTCCAGACTGCTGGTGACGTCCGTGTTCGCCGATGCCGGCCGGGCGCTCGCGACGTACTCGGCGCGGTTCGTCCAGCGCACCTGCGGGACGGGGTTGAAATCCAGGCTGCCGGACACCGACTGCTGGAAGGTGTCGGCACCCCCCCTTGACTGGGCGAGCCGGTAGGTGACCTCGGACTTGAAAACGCTGATCCGGTAGGTCAGCCCCGCGTTCCCGGCGAGCGTGACGACGTCGGGGATGGCCCCAAGCCGGTCACGCTTCAAGTTGTATGTCGCGCCGACGGACGAGATCAGCGACTTCAGCCACTGGTAGGATGCCCCGCCGTTCACTGAGTGCTCGTGCGTGTGCAGAATGCTGTAGTCGTTGAGCAGGGAAAAGCCGGTTATGCGCTCGCTCAGCGGGGAAATGGCATACCCGGGCAGGCTGGAAGCGGCTCCCTGGGAGCCGTCCTGCCGGAAGCGCTCGAATTTGTACCCGGCGTCCAGCCCGAGTTTCGACTCCAACTGGGGCTTCAGGCCCACCGCCACGGTCTGCCGGCGGTTGTTCCTGGTGTCGTAGGTGCCGGGGACGGCCGCGCGGGCCTGCGCCTTGGAACCGGTCTGGTCCGTGTAACTCACCTCCGATGAAAACGCCCGCACGGGCGCCAGCCGCAGGCTCGTCTTCCACGTGTCCGCGTCCTGGCTGGTCCAGATCGGCAGCGAGGCATCGTTCGTGTTCCGCAGCCGGTAGTCCTCGGCGGTGAAGTTCCCCTCCGCCGAGATCATGGACCCGAGCGCCCACTTCGCCGTGTATCCGTCGCGACGGGTGGCGTTGATCGCCGGGGAAGCCCCGCTCAGCCACGTTTCCCGCAGGCTGGGCTGGTAGAGCAGGGAGATGTTCCTCTGGGGGACGACCTCGACCAGGGCCGCGTAGCTGTCCGTGCGGGCGCTTTTTGTTTCCCCGACGTAGAACATCTGAAGCGTCTCTTGGGAGAAGCTGGCCTGGGCCGATATGGCGTCAACGGGTTTGGCCTTCGCCTCCGTCCGCAGTGTGTTCTGGGCCGGCTTTCCCGTGGTCTTCTGCCAGCGGTTGCTGCCGCCCAGGTAGTACCGTTCGTGCGGGGTGAATGCCACATTGGCGGCGCCGATGGCGGTCTCGAACTCCCGCGACGCGGCGAACAGGCTGCTGCTCTCGACCCCCTTGCGCAACTCCCCGTTCAAGGCGGCCGACAACCAGGAAAAATCCCTCAATCCCAGGCTGGCCTTTCCCGCGTCCCAGGTCTGGTTGGGCTGGCTGCCGTCCCGGAACGTGATCTCCTGCCGCTCGTAGCCCGAACCCAGGGCCAGGTGCTTGAGTTCGTGGCTGATGTCGGCCGTGTGCCGCCGCTCCGTCCGGTCGAAGCTGGCCGCGAACGTCTCCTCGCTCTGGTAGAACCGGTAACTCTCCCGCGGCCAGCCCCGGGGGGAAAACTCCGCCTTCGCGTCGGTCGACCGCAGCCGGTCCAGGGAGCCGCCCAGGATCGTGCGCTGCTGCCGGTGCTCGCCCCGGATCCCGAGGGCGCCACCGATCCCGAATCCCCCGTGCGCCGACCAGCCCGCGAAGTCCTCGCCCAGGGCCGTATTCCCCATCGCCCGGTACCGCGGCTCCATGCGCTTGAAGTCGCCCCCCAGCAATAACCCGAAGCGCTCCAACTCCAGCTCCCCCTTGTACGCGCCGCCGCGCTCGAGGCCGCCCTCGAACCGGTTGGGATCGTAGAAACTATGGGCGTACTCCCCGCCGTACCGGAGGAACTCCCCGTCGTGCTTGTACGTGCCGCCCAGCACGGTGTGCGCGGTGGCCGGGGTGCCTCCCGAGAGATCATAGGTACTCCGATCCTCCCGGTCCCGCTCGTCGAGCCCGATGAGGCTGAACGCGTCGTAGTCGCTGAGCAGGCACCTGACCTGGCCGCCGTAGAGGGCCCGGGGATAGAGCGTTTCCCGAGCCTCGTAGTTGACCTCGACCAGCGACCGGCTCTCGACGATGCGCTTCTTGAACGTAATCGTCCCGGTTATGTAGTTGATCTCGTAGTCCGTGTTCCGCGTCTGGACCGCCTTGTCCACCAGCACGTGCTCGGATCCCAGCACGACCGGGGCCCCGGCGAGCTGGTAAGGCCCCTGGGTGTCGGTCCCGAAGAACTTCTCGTACCTCGCCCGGCCGCGCGGCGAGGAGCCGATGGCGGTGAACTCGATCCGGGGCGCGGGTTCAGACGACAGGGGCACCTCCCCCGTCAGCTTCGCGCCCTGCAACTGGCGGTTGTAGAGAGTGAACTCACTGCCCTCGAACGACGCCGGGAACTCGCCGAGGAAGAGCTCGTAGTGCCGCGTCGCCAGCCGCAGACTGTACTGGTTGTCGAAGTCCACGTCGCTCTGGAATATCTCTCCCTCGACCTTGACGGTATCGAGCGCCTGGCCCGAGACCTTCAGGCGGGTGGTCTCGTGGCGGGTGAATCCGGACTGGTAGAATCCGGAGGCCGCCGGGGACAGGCCGCTGTAGTGCTGGTAGCGCAGAACCGTCGTGCGGTTGCCCGAGATCTTCAGCGCAGGCTCGGCTACCGTCGTTGAAGCAGGCGGGCCCTGAACGAGGTCCGGCGGATTCTCCCCGGGGCCCCCCGGCTCCTGCGCCAGCCCGGACCCGGCCAGGAGGCAGGCGAACGCGCACGCCGGTATCCCGCGCAATCACTGACCTCCGGAAACCCTGGTGACCCGGAGCTTGAGGCGGACGATCCGGTGATCGGCCGGATCGGCGACGTACAGCCGGTCCTTGACCGCCGCCACACCCGCCGGCTTCCTGAACCTCCCGCCAGTGGCCCCCAGGTCGCCCGCCTCGGCCAGCCACCGGCCCTCGGCGTCGAACACCTGGATGCGGCCGTTCCCGGTGTCGGCCACGATCACGAGGCCGTCGTCGCTCACCGCCAGCCCCTGCGGCTCCTCGAAGAAGCCGGTGCCGGACCCCCTGCCGCCGAATTCCAGCAGGAAGTCGCCCCGGTGGTTGAACTTCTGTATGCGGTGGTTAAGGCTGTCGGCGATGTAAAGGTTATCGTCCCGGTCCACCGCCACCCCCGAAGGCCGGTGCATGAACCCCCGGCCGCGCCCGAACCCGCCCAGGATGCGGGTGACCTCCCCCAGCCGGTCGAACTTGACGACCCGGTCATTCCACGTGTCCGCCACGTAGACCTCGCCGAAGCTATTGAGCGCCACGGCCTGCGGGAACCTCAAGCTCTCCCCCGTCCTCGCCGCGTCCGGGTACTGCCGCACGTAAATGCCCCGGACGTCGAATTGCTGGACCCGGTGGTTGTCCCGGTCCACCACGAAGAAGTAGTGGCCGAAGTCGAGCGCCAGGGCGCACGGGTTATTGAACTCGCCCGTCCCGATCCCGAACCGGCCGATCTGCTTCAGGTAGTCACCGGCCTGGTTGAGGTACTCCACCCGCTGGTTGCCGGTATCGGCCACGTATACGACGTCGGCGCCGTCCTTCGGGTCCACCGCGACGCCGCGCGGCTCGAAGAACTGCCCCGAGCCGCTTCCGGCGCGCCCGAATGCGGCGTCGAACTCGAGCGTGACGGACAGGACCGGCAGGGACGTCTGGCGCCCCATGGAGGCGCAACCCGCGAGCAACACCGCCCCCAACAGGAGCCGCGCGCGCGTGACACTCACGTTAGAACCCCACCGCCAGCGTCAGCCGGTTGCGGTCCTCGAACCTGCTCCCGGTCACGAAGGCATAGTCCGCGCTGGCGAACGCCTTGCCCTGCCACAGCGGCATCCGGAACCCGGCCCCGCCATTGACATGGAAGTCCTCCAGGCCGGCCCGGAAGACGAGTGTGGGGATATGTAAAAGACCGCCATGAAGAACCCGACCGGCTCCGGTTGTTATTTCGGTTTCATCCTATAGTCGTTCTTGTCCAGGCACTGGTCGTACAGCGCACGGTCCATCTTTATCCATTGCGTTCCGTTGATGCCCCGAACATTGCTGCAAGCCGGGCTGTGGGGAAAAGCACAGGCCATCTTAATCCATCGTCCCTGCTGGATGGAGATCTTCCTGACTTCATCCGCAACCTCGGATAAGTCCTGGTCCTGACTGAACACGAGCGCCACATCGAATTGCTTTTCACGGGCCATGCGGACAATATCAAGGGCAATCCGTACATCCACTCCCTTTTCGCGACCGACCAAAACCGGGGCCTTGGTTCCATCGGAGAGAATCACGGTTTCATGCCTGTATCGCAACGGCCTGGTAAAGGAATGCACCCCACGGCTTCCCATCACAGCAAGTTTACGCGTCCAGAAGTGATGCCATTCAGGGCTCACCGTGGCATCCGGTACGCCGGAATAAAAATGCACATCGGCCAACTGCCATCCGTTCAACAGGCATATGCGTTCGGAAAGCACCTTGGGGTCATAATTCGGGAACGAATAACCGAAGGCCTCCTTCGCGGAATGGAACAGGTTCTGCCCATCGATAAAGGCGACAACCATCTTTACCGGCGGTTCAGTCGCCATTCGGGCCTCCTACAAAACAATACCCCGCCGGGGGCCTTTCGGCTGATCCGGCGGGGACCAGATCGTTTATCACATTCGCTATCCAATAGTATTGTTTCTCGGTTCGTCCCATCTTGTCAAGTCACCGGCTAGAACAGCGGGAAGGAAGGGCCCTGAAAAAGACAGCGGGGTGAGGTATGGACCCAGTCCATGCTCACCCCACTTGGTAACCTTGCTGGCTACCGAGCTTCTGCCTTCTGTTTCTACTAAACCACCTGGTGGGGGCGATGTCAAGACAGGTGCTCATCGTCCCTCCATGGGAACCGCCGTTCGGAAGAGCGTCTCGCCGTTGGCGCTGATGCGGATGTAATACGGGATGCCCTTGCGGCACGGCCCTCCGTATTCCACCGTGCCGTCCCACTCTATCGTGTACGTCCCAGGCTCGGCCTCCTCCGCCTCCCGGAGCAGGCGGAGCACCCGCCCATCGCTGTCGAGCAGGAACGCCCCCAGTATGGACGGGGTCCTGACCTCCACCGGAACCTTGAGTTTCTCGCCCTTCCCCGGGTTGAAGTAAAGGGTCTCCCCTTTGCTCCCTGACCCGGGCTCGAAGGCCTTGGAGGGCGTGCTGGACCCTCCCTCCAGCACCATGACCTGCCGGTACGTGATCCCCCCGTCGGCCTTGATCTGGATGAGGTAGATGACGCCTGCCTTGGCCGGTACGGCGTACTTGAGCGTGCCGTCCCACTCGATGGTGTATGTCCCGGGCTTCACCGTCCTCGGCTCCCTCAGCCGCATGATGAACCGGCCGTCCTGGTCCATGAGGTCGGCGGAAAGCTCGGATTCGGTCCTGACCTTCACCTCCACGCGGGCCTTGTCACTCCGGTCGGGATAGAAGTAGATGACCGGCTCCTCCTTCGGGGGCTCCGGAGCCGGCGCCACCCGTATGGGAGCGGGCTCGACGGGTTCAACCTCCTGCACCGGTTCGGGCGCGGGTTCGGAGCGCGGCTTGGCGGGAGGAAGGCGGACCCCGATCGTGGCGTAGTGGTACATGCCCATCTCCCCCATAGGAACGACGGCATAGTCGAACTGGACCCCCCAGTTGTCCTCGCTCCTCCACAGCGCCCCGATCCCGGCCCGCGGCTGGATCTCCTCCGCGCTCCGGTCCGCGTACCTTACCCCGGCGCGCAAGAAGAACGTGAACCCCGGCTCGTTCAATCCCCCGAACCAGTAGACGCCGCCGACGCCGCCGTGCATGAGACCGTCGGTAAGCCACTGGCCCTCGCCCCCGAGGGCGTAGCCTTCCGAGCCCCCGAGGAACCCGGATGGGCGCATTCCGAGCAGTCCCACGCCCCCGGTCACCTGCCCGGCGAAACTGCGCGCGGCGCCACGGCCCAGCGGGCCCACCAGCGCCCACGCGGTGAAGTACCGGCCGCTTCCCAGCATCTTCTGCGCCTGGCCCCCGGCCTCGACGGCGAATCCGTTGTTCTTCGACTCCGGGAGTTGCTGGTAGAGGGCGTTCACCCGGCCCAAGGCGGCCGCTCTCCAGCCGGAGGTGTCCAGCACCGAGAGCTGGCCGGTGATCCGGCCGCCGTACTCGGCCATGCCGACCTCGTCACCCACTCCTGCATAGGTGCCATCGGCGTTCTCGGTCGTCCTTCTTACCTTGGGAGGGCTGAACGTGAACGCCTCGCCGCCCAGCCGCAGGAGGGAGCCCACCCCGCCCTGGTAGCCGAATCCGAACCAGCGCATGCCGGAGGTGAGCAGGACGGAGCTCAAATCCATCACGGAGCCGTGCCGCCAGGGGTCTTCCAGAGCCACGCCACCGCTACCCGCCTGTCGCGCGGACGTCAGGACGAGCGCCTCCTCCCCGAAGCCGCCTCCAATATCAGCGGCCTCGCCCGGGGCGGCCCCCAGCAGAACTACCAGTACCGCTGCGACAGTCATCATGCCTATTCCTACTCAACTATAAGTGTACCTTTCGTCTTGCCCTCGTCGCTCTCGGCCACCCACATGTAGGCGCCAGGGGCGACCCGTTTCCTGCCGTCGTTCTTGCCGTCCCACTCGACGAGGTACGGCGTTACCACCTCGCCTTCCCACACCTTCAGGCCTCTTGGCGTGTAGATGCGCACCTTGGAGCCGATGGGCAGGCCCTCGAACTTGAGCGTTCCCCGCACCGCCTTGTCAGGGTTGAACGGATTCGGAAAGACCCGCAGGGGGCCGCGGTACGGGGCAAAGGACGGAGGGATGATGGCGCAGTCCTCGTTGGAGTCGGTGCTCTCGAGGCCGTTGGCGCCAAGAGCCCGGAGGCGGTAGCAGTAGGTGACGCCGGGAACGACGTTGCTGTCTGTATACAAGCTGGAGGTGGAACCGGGAACCAGCGCAATGAGCCTGGAAGGGATGATGATGAAGCCCGGATAGGTGGCGCGGTAGAGGCGGTAGCCCGTGACCGGCTCGGGACCGGTAATGGACGGGGTCCAGACCACGGCTATGGTCGAGGTGAGTGGAGTGGCCGTGAGGCTGGTGGGAGGATTGGGCGGCGCCTTGACCAGGGCGCAGGCTTCGTTGGAGGAAATACTCTCAACGCCTTTCACGTCCACGGCGCGGACGAGGTAGCAGTATGTGATGCCGGGCACCACGGATGGATCGCTGTACGCGCTTGCGGCGATGCCGAGAGTCTGGATCAGGTAGGTGCCTGGTGAGGCCGCAAGGCCTGAATAGGTGGCGCGGTAGAGATTGTAGCCCGAGATGGGATCTACACCTGATATGGCCATGGCCCAGGAGAGATTGATCGCCGCACCCAGTTGAATAGCAGACAGGTTCGCGGGAGGAGAAGGCTTGGGTAGTTGCACCAGCGTGTGCGCCTTCTCGCTCAGGCACTCGGTCAGGTCAGGAGGGTTGCCGGCGTAGTCGAGGAAGGCCTGCACGATGAGGTCGTAAGTGCCGCCCTGCAAGCCCGGGTCCACCTGGGCGGTGAAGGTGATGGTCTTGATCGTGTCGGCCGTAATGGGCAGATTGTTCCAGACGACCATGTTGCCCACGAGGGCTCCCCCATCGGAACTGGATTGGTAGTTCAACTGGGCCGGGAGGGTTGCCACGAGGGTGATGTTCGTACTGGGGCCGTTGTAGCTGTTGACGGTTAGGGTGTAGGTGAGGATGTCGGCTGGGCTCGCGCTCGCCTTGTCCACCGCCAGCGAAAGGTTCAGCGGCTTGCCGAAGCAGTAGATGTAATTGTAGGGGGAGACATAGAGGAGGTTGTGAGCCATTGCAGGGGAGTTTTTCAGGAGGGTGCCGGTGAAGCCGTATGTCCATTCGGCTTTACCGGTTGAGATATTGACCGCGACTACAGCATTCTCGGAGGCAGCATCCTTTCCGTTGATATACACGTAGCCATTGGCGATAACCGGCTTACCACAGCCGAACGTATCATATCCAACATCTGTTTTCCACAATAGGCTGGCGGATGAGTCCAAGTCCCGCAGGGCGTAAAGGTACTTGCCACCAGAAGCAAATACCACCAGATCCCTATCTACAGAGATTACGCAAACATTAGCGCCCACAGGATAGGTCCATTTTAAGGTTCCGTCCAAATCGTATGCATACACTCCACTACAGGCGGCATACACTTTGTCATGTGTCACCGCCGGCATCAATGGCGTGTTGCATGAAGGATCGGTTTTCTGCCATTTTAGGATTGCACTTGCACCTTGGTCCACGAAGGCCGCCACGGGGTCCGAGGGAGCGTATAGGACGCCGTCCGCCTCAGCAATACACCCTTGGATCTGGTTGTCCCCTGGGACGGTGAGTGTCCATTTCACAGATCCGGTTGCGTCATCAATGGCGTAGACTAGAGTCTTGTAATCCCTTACATACACCGTCGGCCCTGAGGCATAAGGGAGTGGGCCAAATGTCTCAGATGCGGTCCAACGCACAGTTTGCAAGGCTCCATCATAGGATTCAACTAGTTGGTTCTGCCCCAGAGTACCGCCTTTGCATAGTTGGTAGAAAAGCTTTTGATTCAATGCCTGCAAGAGTGCAATTTCATGCGTATCGATAGTGCGGCTCCACAAGAACGTTCCATCTTTGGCATCTACAGCCCAAATCTTGTTGGGAGGTATTAGTTGCCTGTCACTTTGATAGAGGGTGCTCCCTTCTATCACAGGACTAGTGCCCCAGCTAGGACCATTGGGACGGTTGAATACCCATTTGACGACAAAAGGTGGCTTCAACCCACTGTTGGCAACACCGGTGCGGGCGGGATTACCACCCCACATGGGCCAGTCTTCAGTGAACGCGGGGGCTCCCAAAAGCAGAATCGGCAACCCAATTAGGAGTCGCCGATGCGACGAGGCCCTTCCTTTCACTCACTACCTCCTATTGACTAGCCCTCCTCCTCGGTGACGTATTTCCCGGCACGTTCCCGCCCTTGTTCGTCACCGTTACTTCCAGTGTTTGGGATACCACAGTCTGGCCATTGGTAGCAACAAGGCTTACTGCATATGCCCCGGGTGGTGCGGGAGTTCCCCTGGTCGTCCGGCCATCCCACTGCACGGAGCCCACAGATACGACGCTCTGTTCGGGGAATTCAAACACGGCCCTATGCTGCTTGTCATATATGAAAACAGTCACCCGGGCTGGCATGTTGACGCCGAAGCTGATGTTCAGTACCTGACCGTTACGGAGATCAACGGGATTAGGAGACACTGCAACACCGTTGAGCGCCAAGCCGGTTTGACCGGACGGAGGAATCGAAGGCGGCGTTGATGTCGGCGGAGCCGTCGGCGCCCCGTCGGAAGGCGTTCCGCCGGTTCCCGCGGTGCTTCCGCCACAGCACGAGGACGGTATAGTCAGGCTTGAAGGTCGTTCGCCGGGTTGCTGTCCAGCGACGATGGTGAACGCTGGCGCATAGCCATAGACGCACACGCGGTTGTTCCCGGTATCGGCGACGTAGAGCAGTTGCCCGTCCAGGTCCCATGCCAAACCGTGCGGCGCATCGAACTCGTCCGCACCGAATCCGAACTTCCCGAGCGTACCTAGAATCTGCCCGTCCCGCTTGTCGAGAGCGACCACTTGGTGGGCACCGGTGCTTGAAACATACAGGACTCCCCCTGGTCCTATGGCAACTCCGGTTGGACTCTTGAGCCCGTCCGGAATAAGCGTGCGCAATTGAGCGCCTTCCGAAGTAACAACCTCGATGCGACTAGAACCCGAGCAGGCAACATATACTGCCTCATCACTGTCCACTGCAATCCCGACAGGCCTGTCAAATGTCCCCAAGGTGGACAGGAAACTTCCGGAACCATCAAACACCTGGACCCGGTTGTTGCCCGTGTCGGCAACCATGATATGGCCCAACGAATGCACCGCGACACCGGCCGGATTCCGGAATTCGCCCAAACCCGAACCCTTTCGGCCGAAGGCAACCAGAACATTCCCATCGGGGTCCAACACTTGAATCCTCGAGTTCTCGGTATCCGCGATATAGAGGCGGCCTCCAGACCCGGCGGCGACGGCAATATCCTTGGGCCGTTTGAAGTTGCCCTCCGAGGTACCAATCCGCCCGATTGCGCGAACAAGTCCACCATCCGGCGCTAGCAACTTCACGGATGATCCGCCGGTATCAGCGACAGCAACCGCGCCTCCAGATGTGGCCGCCACACCTTCGGGTCCTTTCACCTGTCCGTCCCCGATGGCGCGAAGGTAATGCGGCAGATCAACCACCAGCGCATCGCTCCCGTCCTCCACGGGCACAGGACCCTCCAGGAAGCCGGGCACGTCGATCCGGTATACGGTGCTGTTATCACCAATGATGTAGTACATTCCGTCAGGCCCGATCGCCGCCTGGGTGGTGATGAAGCTCGCGCCGTCAAGCGGGAAGCTGGAAGAATTAGAGGGATTGACCAGGTCATAGACGTGCACGATCCCGGTGTTCCTCTCGGCCGTTATGAGCCACCGGTTCGCGCTCACCACCGGCGTCGTCAGCGCCTCCCCAGGAGGAGCCAGCGCAATGTCGGGATCTCTTTGGTAGAAGGAAATATTCCAATCGATAACCAACCCATTCGTTGTCGGCAGGTACGCATGCTCGATACCACCAATATTGGCATACGCAATGCCCTGGAAGAAGCCGGTGATGACCCCATTGTTTCTGTCGACTTTTACCACTTGCGGAGTCGGCCCGGAAATATCCCACTGAATGAGCCCGCACTGCGAATAGGGAACACAGTTGGGACCGTACTCACAGAAAGTCTGGATCAATTTTGTGCTGTCCGGCGTAACCATGATTGCCTGGCCAACGGTATCACCGCAACTCTTTATGACTATGGGCGAAGAAGCATCAAACTTGACCGTCGCCACGCTGGGACCACCGGCCGACGGCAGGGTCAACTGCTGGAGCAGACCCACTCTCCCGCCTGTCGATAGGTCATCCTGGGTGCCACTGTAGAAGGCACGGCCCTCACAATCCACCGCGGCGTAGAATGACGCGTTCTGCGCCGGAGCGGGTTGCGGCTGGGTGAAGGTCCAGGTCTGGCTACCATCGTGGCCGAGCGCGCTGAATTCCTCGGTCTGACCGGTCTGTGGCCAAGATACCGCCATGACGAGTCCGTCCTCCAACGTCCCCGGCAAGAGGGCATCATGGGTCGTCGGCCATATATGGTATTCCGCCGACCAGGAGGTCGCCGGCGGTCCTGCTTCCGAGTGCTCAAGCATTATGGTGGAGACGGGGTAGGGTTCGTGAAAAGTCGTAATCAGAAGGTCTCCGTCATAATCAGCCCGCATAACATTGGCGCCGGCCGAGATCACCCTCGACCACTTCAAGGAGTCCGAGGCGGTCAGATCCAAGGAGAAGACCTGGTTCAGAGTGGTCGTGTACCGATCTATCACATAGACACTGTTGGTAGAGTCAATGATGACCGGCGCGCCCGGGACGGGCAAGACGTTCACGATCAAGCGGATCATCTCCTCGTTCCCCAAGGCCCGGATCGCCCTGGCCGCGCCCACCGGCAAGGCGGCCAAGCGCATCTACGAGCAATCCGGGATGGAGGCGAAAACCATCCACAAGCTCCTGGAACCCCAGAAGAGCGGAGACAAGTTCATCTTCAGCCGCGGCGCCGGGAACCCGGTGCCGGCGGACCTGGTCGTCCTGGACGAGGTCAGCATGGTGGACGTCCCGCTCATGGCCAGGCTCCTGGACGCGCTCGCCCCGGGCACCCGGCTCATCCTGGTGGGCGACACCTACCAGCTCCCGCCGGTCGGCGCCGGCAACGTCCTCAAGGACGCGATCGCCTCGGAAATCATCCCGACCACGGAGCTGACGATCATCAAGCGGCAGGACGAGGGGCTGATCATCCGCAACTGTCACCGCATCAAGAACGGCCAGGACATCGAGGTCGACAACGCGGCCGGCAGCGACTTCTTCTTCCTCCAGCGCGAGTCCGAGGAGGAGATACGCGAGACCCTCCTGGACCTTGTCTCCCGGCGTCTCCCCGAGTCCTACAAAGCCGACGCGCTGCGGGACATCCAGGTAATCACGCCGCTGCGCGAGAAGACCGGCCTCTCCTGCAAGGCGCTCAACGCCGAGTTCCAGAAGCGGCTCAACCCCAACCCCGAGGTCGAGAAGTGCCGGTTCCGGGTCAGGGACAAGGTCATTCAGAACCGGAACGAGTACGAGAAGGACATCATCAACGGCGACATCGGGTACGTGCGCGGGATCGAACCCCGGAGCCGCACCATCACCGTGGCCTTCGAGAACCCCGAGCGCGTGGTCGATCTGCCTCTTTACGAAAACGACCTCGATCTGGCCTACGCGGTCACGTGCCACAAGTACCAGGGAAGCGAGGCGCCGATCATCGTGATCCCCATCCACCGCTCGTTCAGCCCGATGCTCATGCAGCGCAACTGGCTCTACACGGCCGTCAGCCGGGCCAAGCGGGTCTGCGTCCTCGTGGGCCAGCGCGACGAGGCCCCCAGGATCATCGCCCGCAACCAGCAACAGAAGCGGTTCACGCGCCTGAAGGAGTTCCTTCGTGCCGGGAAAGCGTGAGGAACCGCCGGTCGTGGTCATCGACACTCGCGAGCAGATGCCGTACCGGTTCGCCCGGTCGGTCCCGGGCACGCTCGCCGCCGGCGACTACTCCATCCAGGGTCTCGAGGACAAGGTGGCAATCGAGCGAAAGACCAAGGCGGACGCCTTCAACTCCCTGGGCCGGGACCGGGAGCGGTTCGAGCGGGAGATGGAGCGGTTGTCGGCGCTCGACTACGCGGCCGTCGTGATCGAGGCGGGCGTGCCGGATTTCCTGTCGGCGCCGCCCTTCTCGCGGATGAACCCCAAGGCCGCCATCAACTCGGTCCTGGCCTGGTCGGTCAAGTACCGCGTCTGCGTCTTCTTCGCCGGCGACCGGAGGCACGGCAACGCGGTCACGGCCCGCCTGCTGGAGAAGTACCGGAGATATCACCTCGAGCGGCCGAAAGGTCGGCCGGCATGACGGACGGCGCCGACGCCTGGAAGCAGTACAAGCGGGCGGTCCTGGACCGGATCGGGGACTTCTCGGTCATCTTCGAGGGCCTGGCCAAGCAACGCCCCTCCACGGACGGCTGGGTGACCGCGCTTTGCCCGTTCCACGCCGACCGGAACCCGTCGTTCGCCTTCAACAAGAACACGGGAACCTGGTGCTGTTTCGCCGGATGCGGCAAGGGCAGCGCCTTCGACTACCTCATGCAGACCGCCGGGATGAGCTTCAAGGACGCCCTGCTCGAGTTGGGCGACCGGCACGGGGTGCCCCGCCCGTTCCAGGACCGGCCCCTGCGCCCGCCCATCCGCGAGGACCTGGTGCAGGAGTGGGTGCGCAACCTCTGGGCGAACGAGGAGGCCTGCCGGTGGCTCCGGGAGAAGCGCGGCCTCGCCGACGCCACCCTGAAGAAGTACGAGATTGGCTGGGACCCCAAGCGGCAGCGGAACACGATCCCGGTACGGGACGAACGCGGCAACGTGGTCAACGTCCGCCTCTACAACGCCAAGAAGGACCCCAAGATCATCAACTACACCGAGGGAGTCCAAAAGTACGGCTCGCCTCCCCGCCTCTACGGGATCGACGAGATCGTCAAGCACGACGGCGCACAGGTCCTCGTCTGCGAGGGCGAATGGGACCGCCTGCTCCTGCGGCAGGAGGGCTTCATGGCGGTCACCGGCACCCATGGCTGCGGCGTGTTCCGGCCCGAGTGGCTTCCGCACTTCAAGGGCCGTGACGTCATCCTCATCCTCGATTGCGACAAGGAGGGGCAGGCCGCCGCCCGGAACCTGCTCGCCGCGTTCAGGACCGCCGGAGCGGCCTCCATCAGGAACGTCGTCCTCCCGCTCAAGGGGGACAAGGACGACAAGGACGTAACCGACTACCTGCACAAGCGCGGGTCCACCGGGGCCGACCTCCAGAAGTTCATCGACGAGACACCGGTTCACCGTTACGAAAACGAGGAGAAGGCCGACGAAGTAGTCTCCCTGGAATCCTTCACCGAGATCGAGCGGCCGGACCTGATCGACCGGAAGATCCAGGTTCCGATCACGATATGCGGGGAAACCTCGGAGGCGTTCCACGCCGTCGAGTCGTTCAAAATCACATTCTGCCCCCGGATGCAGAAGGGAAGCTGCTTCGAGTGCCAGGGGGCCGGGGAGGCGATCCGGCTCCCCCGCGGCGCCCGGGAGTACATCGGCTCGTGCATGTCCACCGACGTCCAGTTGAAGGCGATGCTGAGGGAGTACGCGTGCCGGTACGGCCAGAAGCCCTCCCTCGACATCGTTAGCCGCACCACGGTCAAGGAGTTCTTCTGCCACCAGAGGGTCAACCGCGTGACGCAGTACCAGGACCATCAGGGCAACGTCGTCCAGGTCGTCGACGGGAAGAAGCAGGAGCTGATCGAGAAGCGGGTCTATCACCTCTCCCCGGAACACCCGAAGCCGGGCAACTACCTCGCCGCCGGATGGGTCAAGAGCCATCCCAAAACCCAGCAGGTGACGATGCTGATAGACTCGCTCACAACCCAGGAGGACGACTACGAGTCGTTCGACCTTAGGGCCGCCATCCCGTCGCTGCGGGCCTTCCAGTCGCTGGGATGGGCCCGCATGATCGAGGACCTGACCCGGAACGTGACCCGGGTCTACGAGCGCGACGAGATCCTCCTGGCCGTCCTGCTCACCTGCTGCTCGCCCCGGTGGTTCAAGTTCAACGGGGAGATCATCAGGGGCTGGCTGGTCGCGATCATCATAGGCGACTCCGGATCCGGCAAGACGCAGACCTACCAGCGGTTCGCGGAATTCGTGAACGTGGGGGACACGCTCTCCGGGCTTACCGGAAGCCGGACCGGACTCGCCTATGCGCTCGTCGAGCACGCCCAGAAGGGATGGCAGGTCAAGATCGGCCGCTACCCCGCCAACTCCCGCAAGATCCTGGCCGTGGACGAGGTCCAGCACCTGCCGGACTGGGACCTGCGCGCGATCTCGAAGGCAATGGAGGAAGGGTTCCTCCAGATAGACCGCGTCCAGTCCCGGGGATATGAGAGCCAGACCCGGCTGATCCTGATCGCCAATCCCAAGAAGGACCGGATCATGGACCACTTCTCCTTCGGGTGCGAGTCGCTCAAGAACCTGTTCCCCCCGACCGTGATCCGGCGCACGGACTTCGCCGTCTTCGCCAACGCCGGGGACCTGGGCGATCTTTCGTTCATCAACCGGAAGGCCGACCCGTCCACCGGGGCCTCGATCACGCCCGGAATGCTCAGGGACGTCATCTACTGGGCCTGGAACCTCAAGCCCGACCAGGTCTACTTCACGCCGGAAACGGAGGAGACCTGCCTGGCCAAGGCCAAGGAGATGTCCGAAAAGTACGGCTACGCGGCCGACCTCCCGCTGGTGACCCTCTCGGACTTCCGCAAGAAGCTGGCCCGCATGTCCGCCGCCATCGCCGCCGTCACGGTGTCGGCAAGCGAGGATTTCACCCGGCTCGTCGTCCGGCCCGGGCACGTCCTCACGGCGGTCGAGTTCCTGAGCCGCGTCTACTCGCATGAAAACTGCGGCCTGGACGACTACTCCGAGATTCAGCGCATCGGCAGCCAGTTGCTCGATTACGAAGACATCGAGAAGGCTTTCCTCGAGAAGCTCAACAACGAGAAGTTCGACTCCGACAGCAGGGGGATCTTCCCCAAGACCATCTTCACCCTGCGGGTCAACGAGATGATCCGCCGCGAGGACCTGGCCGAGCAGGTGGGATGCACCCCCCAGACCGTCAGCTCCATGGTCCGCCTGCTCAAGCGCTTCAACCTCCTGCGGACGTGTCCCCAGGGCTACGCCAAGGAGCCCAAGTTCAACAAGTTCGTCCGGCGCTTCGCGCGAGCTCACCCTGACTTCTTCAAGGGAGCCGTTCCCAAGGGAGTAAGCACCTCTGATTCGCCCAAAGAGATTGAAAATCAAGGAGATCCGGAAATATGACCCCCGAGGTGCTTACTCCGCAAGGCTCACCGAGGGCCACCATGAAATGGAAGACGGGGGCATGTTTTCACGGCGAGTTCGGACAGGCCCCTTTGGGTAAGCACCTACCCCCCAAAACGAGCGGAAACGCGTGTCTCACAAGGATTACAAGGTGCTTACTCGGCTCCAAAGGCGGGGGGCGATGAAACTGGAAGCGATCTACCACACGTCAAGCGCAAGCGCCGCCAGGACCAATCAGGCCGACGAAACCCGGCTCCCGCGGGACTTCATGTGGGTCGTGATCGAGTCAGCGCTTCTTGACGGTGAACAAGTCGTGATCGTGTCCGGGAAGCGTTTCCTGAGGGAGGCCCGGAATGCCAATCCAGGCCGCGTTCTCTACTTCCCCCCCGAAATCGAGGAACTCAAACGCTTTCAGGACGATCCCGACGCGATCAAGGCCATGCACCGGATCAAGAAACACCTCGGGGCCTGGATCGTGCCATCCAAGTTATCCACAAGTTTTCCACAACGGCACACAGCCGGAGGAGGAACCTGCCATGGACAGCACTGATACCGCCCGGGCGTCCCCACCGCCGCTCTCGATCTCCGAGGTCAAGATACGCCTCGTGGACGCCGGCGACGACGGCCTGGTCGGGTGGGCCTCGTGCGTCGTCAACGGGTCGCTCTACCTCAACAACATCGCGATCCGGCGCACCCTCGACGGGGCCGTGATCCTGACCTACCCGTGCAAGAAGTCCAAGCGGGACCAGAAGTACTTCTTCTTCAACCCGATAAACCGGCAGGCCAAGGAAGCCATGGACGCCGCCATCCTGGGCAGCATCGGGAAGCTGCGCGCCCCATGAGCGGGGAAACCTCAAAACCGGCTCTTTCGCCCGACGGCGTTCTCGCCGAGATCGACCGCCTGCTCCGGGAGGACCTTGAGGTCGGCCTGAAGATGCAGGATGTCGAGCAGGCCCAGAATGTCCGGATGCGCTACCTCGCCCAGCGCACACGGGAGGAGACCAAGCCCTTCGAGGCGCAACTCACCCCCCTGCGGGAGCACCATGCCCGGCTCCGGAACGCCATCCTGGCCCTCTGGGCCCAGGCCTTTGACGCTGAAACCACGCTCAACCTTCTCTCGGGGAAGGTCAGCCGGCGTAACTACCGGGAGGTCACGGTCAAGGACAAGACCGCCCTGCTCGACGAGCTGGACCGGCTCGACCGTCTTGACCTGGTGGACTACACGTTCGACCAGAAAGGGCTCCTCCAATTGCTGGACAAAGGCTTGCTCAAGCCCCGGGAGGGACTGCTCAAGGTCCATGGCTCTTTCAACCTCCAGTACCGCCCGGGAAAGGAACCCGATGAGGGAATCTGACCCGAAGACCCGCGAGAAGGCCTTCCGGCTCCGGCTGGAGAACAAGTCCTTCCAGCAGATAGCCGCTGAAACGGGCGTATGCGCGAGGACCGTTTCCCGCTGGGAAAACGGCTGGGTCGATGCCAAGGGCCGCAAGCATCCGGGCTGGAAGGGCGAGATGGACCGCGTCTTCCACGAGAACGCATCCCAGGATCTCCAGTACGGTCTGCTCGTCAAAGAGGAGCGGATCAAGACCTACGAGGAGCTCGCCCGCCTGGCCGTCGCCAAGGTCAAGCAGATATTCCCCCAGATACGGGGCAAGACCGCGCTGGATGCCAAGGCCCTGCTCTCGGAGATCCGGGAACTGTGCCGGCTTATTGCGACCGAGAAGGGCGAGATCAGATCCGGCCCGCAGACCGTGGTCGCGGTCAAGACCGACATCACTCTGAACGAACTTCAGGACCGCTACAGGAGCGCTCATGCTGATCGTGAACAAGGAAACACCCAGCCCGGAGGAGATCAACCGCTGGCTGGCGACGACGCCGGGGTTCCTGGAAGGCCTGACCGAGACTGACGAGCGGCCCACCAGGCTGACCTCGTACCAGCTCGAGCACCTTCAGGATACCTCCAAGTTCCGCGCCCGGGAGAAGGCCCGGGGCGTGGGCTTCTCGTTCATCTGCGCCGGCGAGGCCCTGGCCAAGGCTCACCTCCGCCGGGACTACACCGCCATCTTCGTCTCGATGAACCTGGAGGAGGCCATCGAGAAGATCCGGTTCGCCAGCCTGCTCTACCACTCGCTTCCGCTCAAGTGGCAGAAGAAACTGGTCGTTGACAACAAGACCTCGCTCGAGTTCGAGGACCCGACCGGCCACTATCGCTCCCGGCTCATCTCGCATCCCTGCAAAGACCCGCGCGGCAAGCACCGCGCCGACGTCTTCCTGGACGAGTTCGCCCATTACGGTGGAAAACAGCAGGCGATCTACGTGGCGGCCGTGCCAATCGTCTCCCGGGGCGACGGCCAGCTCACGATTGGCTCGACGCCGCTCACCGTGGGCGACCTCTTCCACGACATCCTCAAAGAGGAACACCGGAAGTACCCGATGTTCACCCGGCAGTCCATACCGTGGTGGGAGTGCCCCGAGTTCTGCACGGACGTACCGCGGGCGAGAAACGACGCGCCCGGGATCGAGACCGCCGAGAAGGTCCGGAGGTTCGGCAAGCCGACGATGGTCGACATCTTCAACACGATGGACCTGGACGACTTCCAGCAGGAGTATGAACTCGCGTTCAACGACGAGAGCCAGACGTTCTTTCCCTATGAACTCATCCTCGCCTGCTGCGAAGACGGCATGGAGCGGTACGAGACGCTGGAGCGCCTGCTCCAGGCCACCGACGGCGACCTCTACGCCGGGTTCGACGTGGGCCGGACCCGCAACACGTCTGAACTCATCGTCCTGGAGCTCAAGGGCAAGCGCCTCCACTACCGCCTCGGCCGGTCTTTCGACCGCTCCAAGTTTCAGTTCCAGGAGGCGTTCCTGAAGCAGATGCTCAAGAGCTCGCCCCGCTTTCGGCGGCTCGCCGTCGACCGCCACGGCATCGGGATGAATCTTGCCGAGAACCTTCGCACGGAGTTCGGCTCAAGGGTGGAGGGAATAGCGCTGATAGGCCAGATCAAAGAGACGCTGGCCGTGGACCTCAAGATCGCATTCGAGAACGAACAGGTCGCCCTCCCCCGGGATCGCGACCTCACCAGCCAGATTCACTCAATCAAGAAGACACCGACCGAAGCGGGATACGCCAGGTTCGACACCGAGAAGAACGAGCGCCATCACGCGGACAAGTTCTGGGCCCTGGCGCTGGCCGTCCACGCGGCGGGGCTCGCCAAGGAACACAGGCGACGGCGACCTCAAGTCACCGCAAGCATCATATGAAGCCAGCCTGGCGGAATGCGAAACATTCAAGCCGGACGTTCTCAAACTTATTGGCCGGCACGGCCGGTGGGACGGCAAGAGACACATCGTCACGGAGACGACATGCAGATGTTGCGCCCGTCCCATCCACTTGCGGGCTGATCAGGCCACCGTGCCGGTCAACGTTCCCAACCGCCCATCGGGGAGTGCAAAGCAGAACCTCGTCAGGGATCCCTCGCTTTCCACCCAGATCCTTCCCCCCTGAGCCTGTACGGCCAGACGGCAGAATGCCAGTCCCAATCCCACGCCGGCGTTCACTCCGTTGCGGTGGACCTCGATCTGTCCGTATTTCTCGAAAATCTTCTGATGGTATTCCCGTGGAATCCCCAGCCCCCCGTTCTGCACGCTCACCAGGATATCGCCCTCACTTCCCCGCTTTATGGCCATCTCGATGGAACTCCCGGAAGGCCCATGGTGGATTGCGTTCATCAGCAAGTTATCAAGGACGCGGCCGGTCAGATGGCGGTCCAATCTGGCCTCCATGGACTCGTCATCGGCGTGAATCAGGAATACCTGCCCCCGCATCCTGGCCGCGTCCTCCAGTGCCCTTGTCCTCTCCCGGACGATCGGCACCACATCCATCGCCACCAGCTTCGCAAACGACTGGCTGTCCTCGAGGCGGGCAAGCTCGATGACATCGGTCGCCATGTTGATGACGTTCGTCATGGCCGTCTGGGCGCGCTCCAGGTACTCGCGAACCCGCTGCCCTCCAACGTTGAGTTCATGCTCCATCATTCCGAGCGAACCGAGCGCGGCGGTCATTGGCGTTCGCATGTCATGAACCAGCGTGTTCGCGAGAAAGTCCTTCAGTTCCGCCAACCGCCTCAGTTCCTCCAGACGTTCTTCGAGTTCCACGTGAGTGCGGCGCAACGCCAATAGGCTCTTGAGCCGCGCCACGAGCTCGGCCCGGTGGATCGGCTTGCCGAGAATCTCATTGGCCCCCACGACAAGGGCATGCAGCCGTGTTTCTTCCTCTGCATGGCCGGTCACCACAACCACGGGTAGATCGTACATCGTGAAATCCCGTCGCAAGGATTCCAATACCTCGAAACCGTCCATCCCCGGAAGGTTTATGTCGAGCAGCATGGCATCGGGCTTTTCATTCCTGACCGCGGCCAGGGCCTCCTCTCCGCTCCCGGCCGCCTGGACCTCGTAGCCTTCGGCGGTCAGCAGCACCACAAGCAACTGGCGGATAGCCGCCTCGTCATCCACAACCAGCAGATGAGCGGACCGGCATACCGTGGCTTTCACATCTGGCTCAACGCCGCTAATCATCGGAGCCGTTCCACTGGGCTTCCGCCATTTTGCAGAGGAGTTTTGCCTTCTCATCCTGATCGGCTTCAAACACCACCCCCAAAGCCCAACGCCCCACGGAATTCAGAAGTCCATGGTGGCGCATCCACACCACCTTCACCAAGACATTTGTCTCCACACCCTTGTGGCCATTGGGAAAGGTCAGTCGGACTTGGTAACCCGGGGAGAGAAAGAATCCGAAATTGGTGTGCAACATCAACCCGCCCCGGCTGATATTGGAAATCGCGATCTTCAGTGGGCCCGCAGGAACAGGCGTTAGCCGTTCGCCGCTTACTTCATTGATGAAAGTATACCGGCAGTGTTGCCGGCGTTCGCTCGCGGGTTCCTGTGCCATGTTCATTCGGGCTCCTTCATGGCCAACCCGACGTGCGGCACGGAACGCGCATTCCCCGGATCTACACGGATGTAAGAGCCGGTGAGGAGGTATGAATTACTGTGTGTGTGTGTGTGTGTGTGTGTGTGCAAGTTCCGAGCCGTAGGGCCGCGGTCTATTCCCGGCGGTTGGGAAGTCGTATCCCGCATGGCACTTTATATGATACTCCCAAACCGGAGATTCAATGTCAACACCCTCAAGCGGGCCAGCACCCCCAGGAAGACCTGCTCCTGCCTGTCTTTCCACCTGACGAGGGGTGACATTCCATGGGTATGGGCATACAGGGAGCTTCTTCCTACCTACTATCATGTGTCGAGTCATATACGTTTACTTCGTTTTTCTCGCAGGAATCCGGAAACCAGAGCGAAGGGCTGGCTCTCGCCTACGGGGAAATGAGATGTGCGATTCAGATGCGCATGGCGTCGGCTAAGTAGTAGCGGCGGGATTCGGCCCGGCGGCTCTTCTTCTTAAGGATTTCAGGACTTGAGGAGATGCAGTGTCGGGGACGCAACTCCTGTCAGATCGCGCGGAAAGGCCAAGAACACAAAGCTTTCGCGCGCCCGGGTCCGCCAGGCCGGAGCCCGGCCTACCCCTTCCCCAAAGCGCCGTTAGAAAATCCGGCCCCCTCCGGACCCGGCTACACCGGAAACAGGACGGGCCCCGTTCCAAACGGCGCTTTCGCAGACCCAGCTTGCTTTCCCTCGCCCGTTGCCGCCTCATGTCCCATGACATGGGACCGGACATTAACAGGACACAAGGCGCCTCGGAACCGGACACAGCCGGGAAACGGACTGGTGGCCTCGAGCCGAAACCCGTCTGCCGGTTGGTCGGAACCGACGGGAACGTCTTCTCGATCATCGGGCGGGTCCAGCGGGCCCTGAAAGAGGCTGGCCAGCCCGAGCGCGCCAGCGAGTTCGTGCGGAAGGCCTTCCAGGCCAAGTCGTATGACGAGGTCCTGGGGCTCTGCACGGACTACGTGGATGCGCGCTGAAAGGAGGATCGGAGTGAGATTCGGACCGGATGACAAGTTCTGGGTCACGACGGACCCCACGCCGAACAGCGAGATGGGCGACATCCTGTTCCAGGCCTCGCTGAGGGACCTGGAACTCCAGTTCAAGGGCGGCCTGACCATGGCCCAGCACCCGACGCTCTTCACCGAGAAAGCGGAGGCGAAGGTCGAGGCCTACGGCCGCATAGTGGCCATGCGGGCCTCGCAGGCCATCGCCCAGCGGGCAGCCGAGGGCAAGCCGCTCGAGGGCGCCCACCGGCTTGAGATCCTCGATGGGAACGGCAAGGTTCTCTTCGAGACCGAGCTCAAGTAGCGGGAAGCCGACCATGTTCACCGTGAAACTGAGCGCCTGCCAGAGCCCGGACTTCCCGCCACGGGAGGACCTGCCGTTGCCCCGTGTGGTGAAGGCGGGCTCGCTCGATGAAGCCGCCCGGGCCTGCCGCCGGTTCATCGAGGAGAATGACCTGGGCAGCGGCAACTGCCACGATGGCGAGGTCTTCGACGACTCAACCGGCGAGCGGGTCGCCATGGTCAGCTACAACGGCCGGCTCTGGACGCCCGAGAACGACTGGCGGAAGCGCAGGCCGATCCAGGTATGACCGAGCAGGCCGCCACCTCCGTTCGAGCCGCTGGCTACATCCGGGTCTCCCAGGAGCGGGCGGCCCGCAATGGGTACGGGCTCGCGGCCCAAGAGGCCGAGATCCGGAAGTACGTCGCGTACAAGGACCTGAAACTCGTCGAGGTCTACCGAGAGGAGGGCGTCTCCGGCTACGTGAGGGAACGCCCTGCTCTCGATAGGCTCCTGGCGGATGTGAAGGCCGGACGGTTCAACGTGGTCGTCTTCCCATCAATCGACCGGGCCGGCCGGTCGGTCAAGGACGTGATCGAGATCGACCGGACCCTTCGCAAGCACGGCGCGGACACGGTCTTCCTCCGGGAGGGCGTGGACACATCGACGCCTACGGGCGAGCTTTTTCGGAACATCATGGCTTCAATGGCCGAGTTCGAAGGGCGGATCATCTACGAGCGCCTGTCCAAGGGCAAGCGCCAGAAGGCCGCTCAGGGCGGCTACGTCGGCGGCTGGCTGTCCTACGGGTACCGTCGCTCCGAAGACGGACGGATCGCGGTGGTACCGGAAGAGGCGATGGTGGTCGAGCGCATCTTCCGGTTGGCGGCCGAGGGCCGGAGCCTGCCGTGGATTGCCGCGCGCCTGCGGGAAGAGAAGGCGCCCACGCGGAACGGCGGCCAGTGGCAGCCGCCCACGATCCGGGGAATGCTGCGGAACCGCTTCTATACGAGCCGGGTCGAGTTCGAAGGCCAGCTCATTCGCGCGCAGCACGACGCCATCGTGTCGGACGTGCTCTTCTTGAAGTGCAATCGGGAGGCGTGAGCCGTGGGCCTGAGCATCGCCTACCAGTTCGCATTCCGGGGTACCAAGACCGAGTTGCTTGGAAGACTGAAACGCCTCAGGGAGGAGTTCCGGCGCCTGCCCGTGTGCTCCGTCGAGGAGATCGTCGAGATCGAGCACGCGTCGGTGGCCTTCGGACCGGAGGGCCGGGATATCCCGTTCATACAAAGGCAACTCGGCATCGCCATGCTCTTCACGCAGCTCGGCACTCCCGTCTCGAATCAAGGCCGGGAATCATGGCGGAGACACATGGACCGGATCGGGCGTTCGGGGAACGGCTTCTCTTTCTGCGTGGACGTTGATGAGGGATGCGAGTACTTCCAAGTGATACTCGGCCGCCTGGGGCGGGGCCGACTCTGGTACGGCATCCGCACTACCAAGACGCAGTATGCCAAGCGCTTCGTCGAGAGCCACTTGATCGTGATCCGAATGCTGGAGTTATGCCGGGATGCCGGTATTCTCAGGAGGGTCTGCGACGATGGGCGCTACTGGGAGACGCGGGATCTCGCCGTGCTTGCCGAGAGGCTTAATGCCTCGGAGGAGATGCTCAAGGTCGTCGCCGCTGCCCTGACGATGGGCGCTCGAATCCGTGTTCTCGACTGCCGCGTCGCGGGTAATCGGCACACTGCTTCCAACAACTAGTCCCGCACCGAAATCCTCACAGACACGCTATCCGCACTCGCACCAATAAGGAATTACCTCCGCGATCTGCCGGTCTGAATGCGAAAGAGCACCACGACCAAACCGAACATGATGAGCAATCCCAGAAGTGCCACTAGCGCCAGCCCAGCATCCTGGAAGAAAGTCTCTGAATAGGCAAGGAAGAAGAGAAGAGCCAATACCCCAAGCAGGACGAGCTTGAGAGTCTTGTGATTTCGAAGCGCAACCTTGATCAGATCAAGAGGTCTTGCAATCTTCTCAACAAACTCTTCTGCGATCCACCTGAGGAATTTCCCAAGCCACTTCAATCGCGAACCCGATGAAGGACCGAAGCGAACAACGCCACTATGCCGATGCACGCGAATATGGTGCCGCCACCCCACTCACTCTTGCTTACGGCATACGCCGCCAAGCCAATACTCAGCAAACAGAACACATAGAGCGTGCGCACCAAGACACGATCCAAAAGGGGAAGTTCCTTGATATCCATCACAAGCGCCCTAGACCGTGCCCAGTCCTGATCGGCGCCAACTCCCACCGAGCCCCAGACGAATGAAGTCCCATGCGAGGCCAAGATCGGTTCCTGAGCCGTTATGAACGCAGTTGTTCTGTCCTCGGTTCCCCTCAAGCCCTGACCAGCTATCGCATCGACACGGGGAATCTTCCCGAACTGCTCAATCGTAGTTGCTTCCATAACCGCGTAGGGTGCCATTTGTTTCCTCTCTCTACATCTTATCGCTCAGGGCACTGTTTAGACCATCCACTACTTTATGCACATGAGCGTAGCAATCCTCAACAAACTGAACGATTTTCACCGACTTTGCAGACCAGCTTGAGACATACCAGTCACAATCGTAGAGAATCCCCTCCTTCGCACTTATCTTTGCTGGAGACTGAAACCACTTGCCGAGTTCGGCCTTCCGGAAAGGACCGAATGTTACCCGGCCATCCGTCGCCGTGCCAGCAGTCAACTTCAACTCGAAGACATGCATGACATCACTTACCTTCCCGCCCATTTTCTCCAGAACGTCCCGGGAAGAAACTGAGGCGACTGCATTTCTTGATCTCTCAAAATCCCCGTTGTCGGAAATAAGAAAGAATCTTGCTCCCACTCTTTCGATTTTCGTCGGGTTGACGATTTTTAAAGTCTCAACAGCAAAATTCAGAAAGCCGGATAGCGATGACATATCGACCGTACTGCCCTCAGCATACCCGCCCAATTTCCTGAGTCCAACACCCAATCCAACACTATGGTCATCGGCTTCTCCGTTGGCCTGAACAGCCTCATCACCTACAAGGATGACCTTATCGAATCCTTTGAAACCATGGAGGCGATCCATGAACTCACCTCGCCGATCTATGAATCCATGCCAAGGTTTGTACCGGACTTCAAAAACCATCCGGTGCAGTTCGACTCTGCGCGCAACCGATTCAGCCATCACGGAGTGATTATAGACCATATTCCCGTCCTGAGCGTCAAGAGCATTTTGCTGCCATTCATGTGCCCGGGATTTCCACTACGGCCAATTCATGGAGGGCAGATTCCAACCCTGGCGGGCGGGGAAACGAATCGCGTTCCGCCCGTCCTCTTGACAGACGCCGGCATTCTCCGGTAGGCTCCAATCAAGAAGAACTTTAGGCAGATCGCACGGTCGTTTGACACGCCTTAAGAACTAACCTGACCCGCCCACCGGCGGGACCACACGAATCCAACGGGCCCAGCGCCCGCACGTTTGATCTCCGTTCATCGGGAGACACGCGTGCGCGCCTGGGCTCCTCTGTTTCTCGAACACGGAGGACAGATGGCGGGATTCGTGAAAGCAGAAGTGCTGGGCGACGAGGTGGAGATCGGCCTTGATGCCGCCGGCCGGTCCACGCAGTTGCCCGAGGACACTTGGGACTACAACAAGACTGGGGCCAAGGAGCCGCCGTACAACCTCGACGCCCTCGCGCTCTTCCTCGAGATCAACACGTGGCACTACCGCTGCGTCAAGGCAAAGGCCATCTCGACCGCGGGCCTCGGATACGAGCTCGTCGTCCCCGAGGGGATCGAGAAGCCGGACGAGGACCACAAGCGCACGCTTCAGAAGTTCTTCGAATGTCCCAACGAGGAGCAGACCTGGAGCGAGATCCTCGAGAACGTCCTCACCGACTTCGAGGCCCTTGGCAACGGCTACTTCGAGGTCGTCCGGAACCGCTTCGGCACCAGCGCGCCGCAGCGTCTATACCACATCCCCGCCGTCACCATGCGGGTTCGCAAGGACAAGAAGGGCTTCATCCAGCAGCGCGACAACAAGATGGTCTACTTCCGAAACTTCGGCAGCGACCCTAAGTCGACGGACTCGTTCGATCCGCGGGAGAAGGACAAGCCCGCCGAGAAGCGCAGGCTGCTCAACGAGGTCATCCACCTCAAGAACTACCACCCCCGCTCGTCGTACTACGGCCTCCCCGACTTCCTCCCCGCACTGCGCGCGCTGATCGGCAACAAGAAGGCCGGCGACTTCAACATCCAGTTCTTCGAGAACAACGCCGTGCCGCAGTACGCGATCCTCGTCAAGGGCGGCGAACTGGCCAAGGGCACACGCAAGCGGATCGAGGAGTACTTCCGCACCCACATCAAGGGCCAGGCCCACAAGACGCTCATCCTCGAGGTCGTCCAGGACGAGGGAGAGAAGGTGGACGTCGACATCCGGCCGCTCGCCGTCGAGATCAAGGATGCCTCGTTCCAGACCTTCCGGGCCGACAACGCGGAGGAGATCCGGGTGGCGCACGGCGTGCCCGGGCGGCTGGTCGGCCTCTCCGAGAAGGGCGGCCTGGGAGGCGCCGGCGAGGGAGAGACCCAGCAGGAGATCTTCAAGTTCCACGTCATCGAGCCCAAGCAGACCAGGCTCGAGTACCGGATCAACAACTTCCTGATCAAGCAGGGGTTCGGCATCCAGGACTGGGAGCTCAAGTTCAAGGAGATCGACGTCACCGACGAGAGCAAGGTCTCCGATAACGTCCAGAAGCTCATCCGGGTCGGGGTGCTGACCATCAACGAGGGTCGCAAGCTCCTGCTGCTGCGGCCCTTGAAGCAGGCCGGGGCGAACATGCCGTTCATCATGACCAGCATGGGGCCGCTGTCCCTCGAGGCTATCGAGCGCGGCGGCGTGTCCCTGCCGATGGCCCCCCGGGAGTCGGGCAAAGATCTCGTGGACTCCCTGCTCTCTCTCCAAGGGTGCCTGCGGTCTGAACTCATGCGCCGGGGCGTCGAAGTCGACGAACGAGAGGAGGCGCCCGTTCATGCGGGCGGCAATGGGCGTGTTCGCTGACGCGCCGGCCGCCCGGCTCCTCGAGGCGGAGCGCGCCGTCGGCGGCATCCTGTCTGGCCTCTTCCTCGAGAAAGCCGCCGAGACCGAGATCGAGCGGTTCCAGCGCCTCTACACCCAGGCTGTGAGGAAGGTCTTCACCGCGCAGTACGACGCCTTCGAGCAGATCGACATCCGCGCCAATCTGGAGGATCTGCTCGGCGAAGCCGAGCGCATCCTGGGGAAGGACCTGGCCGGGAAGCTGGCGCCGGAAACCGAACGGTATCTCAAGCAGGCGTTCGTGACCGGCAAAGCGCTGCGCGGCATCCCCCAGTCCGTGGCCTCGTCCTTCGCCCCGACCCACGGGCGCGCGGTCGAGTGGCTCGTGGACCACGACCGGTTCTGGATCGGCAAGGTCTTCCCCGAGCACATGCGCGAAGGATTCCGGGACACCATCGTCCGCGGGCTGGAGGAAGGCCTGGGCCGGAAGGACATAGGCAGGCAACTGCGCGGCTTGAGCTTCGGCACCGAGGAGGTTCCCGGCAAGCTCGAACTCTACAACCGCGTCGCCGCCTCATCCGTGAACCGGGCCCGCAACTGGGGTGGGATGTTCTCGCTGGAGGAGGCGGAGTTCGAGGAGTACGTCTTCCGCGCGGTCATGGACCAGCGCACCTCCCGCATCTGCCGGGAGATGAACGGCCGGGTCTTCTCCGTGCCCCGGGTCATGGACAAGGTCCGGGAGGCCCTGGACGGCCTGCCAAGCGCGATCGAGTCGGTCGCCCCCTGGCCCACGTTCGACCGGGAGCGCGGCGACTTCTTCATCCGCCGCGCCGGCGGCCGCGAGTACCTCTCGGGAAGGTCCCGGGACTGGCTCGAGGCCAGCGGCGTGGCGCTGCCCCCGCTACACGGCAACTGCCGCAGCGTGATCGTGCCGAGGCGCTGACGTGGAAACTTTTGTCAAGCTCGACAAGAATCGCGCTCCCGCTGGGATGGACCAGGAGGCGCTCTGGTACGACGACGCCATCCTCCACTACCGGTACGCCAAGCTCGTGCGCGAGGGGCAGGGATACGAGGGCTGGACCCGCGAGGACTTCGTCAACTACCACGCCTTGATCCTCCGGGAGCTCAAGGCCCGGGGGCTCCCCCACTTCGACCGCGGGGACGAGCTCGACCGCGACACGGAGCCGCTGCTCAAGCAGTACGCCGTCGTCCGGCCCTCGGGCGACAGGCTCGGCGAGCGAATCTTCTTGAAGGACGTCCTGCCGCACTTCCAGGCTTTTAAACTCAGGCAGCCGTACGTCTACCTCGTCGGCGGGCTCGTCATCCACGGCTCCACCGAGGGCGACGTCGACATCCTGGTCAAGGACTCGCCGGCCCTGCCCCCGCCCTTCCGGCACGTACTCGAGTGGCGGATCCTGCGCAGCCTCCCGGAGAACTACTGGCACCGTGTCCAGTTTCACTACGACAACTTCCACGGGCCGTTCACGGACAACATCCCGCTATACGACCTCACCTTCGAGCGGGTGAATCCCGGGAACAACGTCTTCCGCATGAGCGTGAATGGTCACCTTGCCCACCTCTTCGAGAAGGGCGAGGCGGCGTCATTCCAGGACTGGATCGCCGGGCGGTTCGGGAAGCAACTTGTGCGCACCGGTGATCCCGAGCTCACCCGGCAGGCCGAGGAATCGAGAAAGGAAGACGCGATCAACCTCTTCCGGTTCTTCGTGCCGATGAAGCCGGTCAAGGGCACGTTCCCCGAGCAGCGGCAGAGCCTCGGCGCCTTCCTCTCGCTCTTCGAGGACGCCGACTTCCCCGTCTACTCCACCAAGAAGTACGACGGCATGAACTCCGAGATCCACAAGGGCGGGGACAGGGTGCTCATCCTGTCCGAGGACGGGGAAGACAACACCGCCCGGTTTCCTGGGATCGCGGAGGCGGTGAAGCAACTGCCCACCCGCGACCTCGTGCTCCTGGCAGAAATCGAGATGTGGCGGGAGGGCAAACACATGCCCCGGGAGGCCGTGGCCGGGTACGCGCACGGCACCGGAGAGCCGGATGACTCCGGCCTCGTGGCCAACGTCTATGACATCGTCTACGCGTCCGGCGGCCAGGGCGACCTCGACTCCGGCGACGTCCACAAGCGGCCGTTCGAGAAGCGGGTCAAGGTCCTCGAGGCTCTCGGTCTCCCACAGGCGACGTTCGAGGTTCCCGACGTCTCCCTCAAGCTCAACCAGGCGCCGTTCCTCCTGTCCAAGGACCGGGACGAACTCGAGAAGCACACCGAGTTCCTCTCCACCCGCCCGGGCTCCGAAGGCAACGTGGCCAAGAAGCACGCCGGGGAATACAGCCTCTCCGGCCGGGACGAGGCCCAGGTCAAGTTCCACGTCTCCGAGGTACTGGCCGGGATCGTGCTGGAGCGGATCGAAACCAAGGTCCCCGGCACCTACAACTACCTGTACGGCGTCCTGCCCGGGGGCGGGAAGGTGAAGGAATCCGAGACCGCCGAGCAGGGCGGCAAGACCTACCTTATCGTCGGCAAGACGTTCAGCACGAACCAGCGGGTCGAGCCGGGCCAGGTCGTCGAGATCGAGTACGAGACCCTGAACCTCGTCCGGGACGAAGCGGGGGGCACGGTCTCGCTCTCGGCCTGGGCGCCCCGGTTCATGCGGCCGCTGCCGGACCGGGCCGCGCCCGACACGCTGGAGGAGGCCGCGGCCAATGCGCGCAAGGCCGGGCTCCTGGCCGAGAAGACCGTCACCGCCGGGGGCGAGACGATCTTCAAGGAAAACATCCCGGAACCAGCGCGGCCTTCCGAGGTCGAGAAGGCCAACTACGTGGGCAACAAGGAGCGGCTGGCCGGGTACATCGCTGGCAAGCTCCCAAAAGACGGCGGAACGCTTCTCGACCCCATGTGCGGGTGCGGCGGCGTCCTCATCGAGGCGGCCAGGCGCGGGTACCGGGTGATCGGCAACGACCTCTCCATCGTCCCGTACTGGTTCACCAAGGGCGTCTTCGAGGGCTCGGCCCTCTCCGAGGACGACGTCAAGGAGATCCTCGGCACCCGCCCAAGGAGCGGCTGGCTGACCACGCAGTGGGAGGGAACATACCCGCGCAGGAAGGAGATCCGCCGGTATCTGGACGGCCTCGCGCACCTGGCCAGGAAATGGACCGGCCCCAAGGGGTGGGCGATGAAGGCCGTGGTCTCCCGGCTCGTCCAGACCATGTACTCGGACTCGGGCAGCGGCTACTCCACCCGCAACTGGGAGACGATGGCCGGCGTCGAGCGTTTGCTCGGGAACGCGGTCAAGGAGGTCAACGCCCGGATCACTGAGGTCTCTGGAAAGGGCGCGATCACGAACCTCGACGCCCGCGTGATGAAGTTCCCGAAGGCGGACGTCGTCTACTTCGACCCGCCCTTCTTCAAGCACGACAAGGGGGTCCTGCACTACTTCCAGACCTACCGCATCCCGAACTCGATCCTGCTCCAGCAGGCGTGGCGGGAGGAAAACATGAAACCCGAACATATCCCGCCCATACTCGAGCGGCTCTGCGGGAGCTGCCGGCACATCCTGGTTTCGACCGGCCGCAATGAGAAAGTGGCCTACGCCGCCGAGCTCTCGCGCCACAAGCGCAGCGTCCACAAGTACCGGGTCTCGTACCACCAGTCCTCAGGGTTCGGCTCCCGGGACGAGGAGCAGCGGCAGAACCTCATCGTCGCCAAGGCAATCGAGAAGCAAGCCGACCCGTACATGAACATCCCTGGCGAGGAGGAGACGCACCGGTACGTCATCCAGGAACACTGGAGGGGCAGGTCGGTTCACGCCGATTTCCGGATCGAGAACGCCGGCAACGAGTCCCTGATCGGCTGGACGCTGAACACCCTGATTCCCGGAAAGATCAAGGAGCCGGTCACGACCCTCGCGGACGCGCGGAAGCTCGGGTTCAAGAACTACTCCAAGATCGACTGGGAGACCGGCGGGTTCGCCAAGCGCCGGAAGCAGGGAGCCGAGGCGCTGGTGGACGTCGAGATCGTGGCCGAGCGCAAGGCCATGGAGCCCCTGGCCTGGCTCGAAGTCGAGGGCGCGACCGGGGAGCCGGAGCCGGGCGAGCCGCCCCCGGTCGGCGCGACCTCGCGTTACCCCGGGGTCTTCAACATCGTGGACAAGGGCGTTTGCGAGTACGGGGCGCAGAAGCCGTGGCTCCACGAGTACTTCCCCGAATCCTCCAAGGAGAAAGGCGGCTTCCGCTACCGCATCTTCCTCCGGCAACTCCGGGTCGAGGCGATCCAGGGAAAGGAACTCCATCTCGGGAAGGCCATGCTCGCCGCCGGCGAAGAAGCGGGGCTCGATCCCGAATCCCGCGACTGGGACATCGAGGCGGCGCGGGCGGCGCTGGAACGCGGGCTGATCAAGGCGGAAGACGTGAATCCCCTGCCCGCGGCGGAAACCGAGTTCCGCACCGAGGCCGCGTGGCTGCTCATCAAGCCCATCGACCAGACCCCGTACACAATCTCGCGCCGCGCCGTGGAGGAAGCCTGGGTGCCGCCCAAGGGCGTCTCGGGCCTGCCCAAGGCGGTGCGCGGGGAGATACCGCCCGCCTGGCGGTACTGGCTCATGGAGGACGAGGGCGAGCGCCGCCAGATGCGCGATGCCCTGGTCCAAGCCCTGGAGGAGGGTGACGTCGCCCTGCCCGGGATCGAGAAGCGCAAGCTCGTGCCCTTCAACCAGTGGGGCGGATCGGCCAAGTACGCCAAGCGGCTGGCCGGACTATTCCCCGAGCACGGGCGGTATGCGGAACCGTTCGCGGGAAGCGCCGCCGTGCTCTTCGCCAAGGAGCGCGCCGGGAAAGAGGTCCTGGGCGACACCGATCCCGAGGTCGTCTTCGCGCTCAAGTACATCCAGCGCCTGACCCCGCAGGCCTTCGCCGCGGTCGGGCGGCATTCGTGGACGGTCTCGCGCGCCGGGTTCGCGCGGGTGAAGCGCTGCGTCCCGCGCTCCGACGCCGAGCGGTTCTGGAAGCTCGTCTACGGCCGCCTGTGCGCCTGGGGCGGCCGGGCGAACATGTCCGGCTACTCCACCCTCCACGACGGCCATACCTACGACCTTACAGACCTGTGGAAGTTCCACGAGCGGCTGAAGGGCGTCCGCATCGTCCGGCAGGACTGGAGGAAGACCCTCAATGACTGCGACGGCAAGGACGCGCTCTTCTTCCTCGACCCTCCCTACGTCAAGGAGTGGGCGATGGGCGGCGAGATCGGCCCCGAGGAGATCGCTAAGGAGGTGTCCCGGTTGAAGGGCCAGTTCGTCGTCGCCTACACCGACTCCGCCCGGGCCCGGCGCGCGCTCTCCAAGGTGGGCAGGCTCTTCCGGTTCCGGCTCCTGGAGGCGCGCAACCGGGGTCTTTGGGCCAAGCGCAACCGGCTCTTTGCGGCGTCCTTCGACATCCGGAAATCGCTCGAGGCCGCCGCACTCGCCGCGTCCAACCTCCCGGCGGCTGGCGCCAGGTTCGCGCTCCAGTACCAGTACTTCACCAAGCGCGGGGAGAAGCCCATACGCGAGGGACCGAGCACGTGGCACTACGACTTGAGGATCGACGCGGGAGCCACAAATCTCATGCGCTGGCGGCTCGACCAATCCATCGCCCAAGTCCAGCAGACCGTCGGGTACTTCGCGGAGGAGTCCGACAAGGCCCTTCTCGACGCCGAGGGGTTCCAGCCGCCGGGCACGCCGCTCAACCCGACCAAGGACACCGCGTCCTTCATCGCGATCGTGGACTCCGGCCCCTGCACGCTCCTCATCGACGAGCCGGGACTCAAGAAGGTCGAGTTCAAGGGCGGGGTCCTGAAGGCGGTGGTGCTGCTTGAGAAGAAGAACGACCACTGGCTCGTCGAGCGGGTCGAAGCCGGGCCGAACGTCAGCCACAAGGAGGACCGATGCGGGCAGTTGGCTTTCGCTGCAATCTAGACATCCTCAAGGCATACGAGGACGAGGGCCGGTGGATCGTCGAGGGCTACGCCGCCACGACCGACTTCGACCTCCAGGGGGACATCATCACCCAGCAGGCCATCGAGGCCTCGGCCGGCGACCTCGTCGAGAACTCGACCGTGCTCATGAACCACGACCCGAACATGGCGATCGGCAGGGTGGAGAGTTCGGAGGCGCGCCGGGGCGGCCTCTTCCTCAAGATATTCATCTCGAGCACGGTCCCCGAGATCTGGCAGCGGATCAAGGAGGGCGTGCTCAACAAGTTCTCGATACGCGGCCGCATCCTCCAGGCGCGCAAGCACTGGGTGGAGGTGCTGGCCAAGTTCGCCTGGCTCATCTTCAAGATGCAACTCGTCGAGGTCTCGCTCGTCGCGGTTCCGGCCAACCCCAAGGCGCGCGCGGTCCGCTGGTACATCGAGAAGGCGCTCTCCGACTACGAGGAGAAGGGCGGGCGGGTGGAGGAAATCACGGAATCGGACTTCGAGAAGGCGATTCGAAAAGGAGGGACGGACATGGCTGAACAGGTTGAAGACGTGGAAATCCTCGAGGGCGTGGGCGATCCCAAGCCCGGGAGGGAGGAGACGGCCAAGGGGTTCCCGTCCCCGGGCCGGCTCAACGACGAGTGGACGGGATACCTCAAGGAGAAGGGGCTGGGGGAAGGAAAGGACCTCTGGGAGCCGTGGCTGGCGTTTTGCAAGCAGCAGGGCTACCCGGCGCCGTATCCGTACCCGTACCCCAAGCCGGCGTCCAACAAGACGCTGGACCAGGTCATCTCGATCCTGGACCAACTCATCGGGAATGAGGACGACGAGGAGACGCTCGGCCTCCTTCAGCAGGCCAAGGCCCTGCTGGACCGGCTGCGGGGAGGCGCGTACCCGTACCCCGCCCCGCCGGCAAGCAAGGGCGAAACGGAGGAAGGCGAAGGGGACGAGGTGGAGAAAGCGGGGCGCAAGCTGAACGCGAAGAGGCTGGCGCGGTTCAAGAAGCTCATGGAGGACCTTCTCCAGCGGTTCATCGGCGAAGTGGAGACCGCCACCGGGCTCTCCGGCGGCCGGCCCCCGGCGCGCGGTCCCGAGGTCGAGAAGGACTCCAAGGAAATCAAGGACACCGTCGCGGACATCGCCAAGGTCCTGGGCATCCCCCGCGAGGCGGGCGGCCAGCCCGAGGCGGGAGGCCTGTTGGCGGCCGTAACGGCGCTCAAGACGCGGCTGGACGGCATCGAGTCCGCGCCCGCGGACAAGACGTCCCTGGACGGACAGGAGACCCTGCCCGGCGAGAAGGGCGGCGGGAAGAAACTCTGGAAGGGCTTGGTCTAAAGGAAACGGAACAACAAGGAGGTGCAGGAAACCATGGACCAGAATGAACTGCTTCAAAAAGCGCTTGAGACGGCGGACCTGATCGCGGGAGGCGGTGAACTCAACCCCGAGCAATCGGACAAGTTCATCACGTATCTACAAGACATGTCCATCATGGGCAAGGACGCCCGCTTCATCCCCATGAAGTCCAAGAAGCGGGAGATCAACAAGATCGGGATCGGGCAGAGGGCGTCGGTGCCGGCCGCGGAGGGCCAGGACCCGGCGGTGCGCCGCAAGCCCAGCTTCTCGAAGACCGTCCTCGACACGGTCGAGATCATGACGCCGTTCGAGGTCACCTACGACGTCTTTGAGGACAACATCGTGGGCGAGAACTTGGAGGACGAGATCATCAAGCTCTTCGCCACCCAGATCGCCACCGACCACGAGGAGCTTTACATCATGGGCGACACCGCGTCGCCGGACGCCTACCTCGCCCTGACCGACGGCTGGCGCAAGCTGGCGAAGACGGGCGGGCACGCCTACGACCACGCCGGCGGCGGGGTCACGACGGACGTCCTGGGCGATCTGCTCAACCGGATGCCGGAGAAGTACATGCGCGACTTCGCGGACCTGAGGTTCTACGTCAGCCCGAAGTTCGAGCACGCGTACAAGAAGATCCTGGGGCAGCGGCCCACGCCGGCGGGAGACAAGTTCCTGCTGACGGAGACGCCGGCTACCTACGCGGGCGTTCCCCTGACGCGGGTGCCCATGATCCCGTCCAACCTGGCCGCCACGATCGGAGGCACCAACTTCACGGACCTCTCGTTCGTGATCCTGACGCTGCGCAAGAACCTGATCGTCGGGATACACCGCGCGATGACCCTGGAGCGGGACAAGAACATCTTCGCCCGCGTCCGGCAGTATGCGTTCACGAGCCGGGTGGACGCCACCTACGAGGAAGCGGACGCGGTGGCGATCGCCGAGAACGTCTCCGTCGGGGCGTAAGGGAGGAGGAAACATGGACGAAGACAACGTCGAGCGCGTCCGGGCGACCGTGCGGCCGCGGGACGCCGGGGACGAGGGCGGGGCCGGGAAGGAAGGTGCGCCCGGCGCGCCGGAGGCTCCCCCGGCGCCCGCCCCGCCGGGCCGGCTCGTCCGGTGCCCGGTGTGCGAGGGTGCCGGCGACGAGGTGCCGGGCGAGGGCGAAGACCGGATTTGCCGCTGCTCCGTCTGCCAGGTGCTCTTCCGCAATCCGCGGCCGTCGATAGGGAGGATGAGGGAAATCAGGCGGGCGCGGTTCGCCGGGGCCGTGGGCAGGATGCACGCGGCCAAGCAGCGCGGCGACCGCCTCCTGGCGATCGAGGTGATGAAGGGGTACCACGGCCTCGCCTCGGGCAGGCCCGCCCCGCTCAACGCCTTCGGCAAACGGCTGCTCGAGATCGGCTGCGACCTGGGTTTCAGGATGCGCGAGTTCGAGAAGTACGGCTGGACCATCCTCGGGACCGAAACGGCGCCCGGGGCGCTGGAGTACGTCCGGGCCACGATGCTGGAGGTGCTGGAGAGCGGCCCGGAGGAGATCCCGAAGGGCCGCGGGCCCTTCGACCTCATCCTCCTTGACGGCGTGCTCGGCGAGGTGGCCGACCCCAAGGGGCTGGCGGCAGCCCTGCCCGGGCACCTCAGCCGCAACGGCGTCGTGTGCGCGTCCGTGCCCGAGACGGAAACCGGCGAGCCGGACCTGCCGGGGGGCGCAGCGTGGGGATTCTCCGAGGACGCGCTCCGGCGGCTCTTCATGGAGGCGGGCGCGGAGCAGCCCGCGACGGCGCACGTCGAAGGCCGGCTCCTGGCCTGGTTCCGGTTCAAGGACGGGAGGCGCTGATGGCGAGGGTGTCTCCCGAGGACCTGCTCCAACTCGTCTACGACGAGGTCAACAAGGCGATCCGGACCAGCGCGGCGCTCGTGTTCCAGGGCGACTTGAACGTGGGACCGGTCGAGATCCGGGACCCGTCGAGCGGACTGAAGCTCAAGGTCAAGAACGACGGGGTGGACAACGCCGCCGTCGTGACCACCAACGCGCTGCCGCTCCCGGCGGGAGCCGCCACCGAGGTCTCCCTCCAGGGCGTCCTCGCGAGGCTCGCTGCCGTCGGGCTCGACGCCGCCGCCCTCGCCCGGCTGGACGCCCTCAACGGCCGCGACTTCGCCACCGAGGCGACGCTTGGCGCCGTCTTGGCCAAGCTCATCGCGGACCCGGCCACGGCCCCGCGGCAGGATGCGATCATCGCCCTGCTGGGCGCGGGCGCCAGGGAGCACCGGGAACTCAACGTGGGCACCGCCTACGACCCGGCGACCAACAAGGCGGCGTTCACGACCGCGAAGAAACACCTGCGCGTCTTCACGAACGAGGACGTCTACTGGGTGGACTCGGCCGCTTCGGACGCCGATGCCGCCATCAAGCTCGTGGCCCCCGGCCAGCGCGGATTCATCCGATCCAACGACCGGCTGGATCTCTCGCTGCTCTCCCCCATCACCCGGCTCGACTTCCTCGCCAGGGCCAAGGCCGGACCGCTCTACATCACGGGGCTGGAGTGAACCCATGAGCATGGCGTTCTCCCTCACGTCCCTGGGCCTGGCGGCGGCTCGCTCGGGGCCGGACCCGCGTTCGCCGCTCAACTGGGACGGCGGGTACCAGAAGGACCCCTCCACGGCCCTCCTGTTCAAGCTCAACGAGGGGCGGGGAAACCTTGCCCACGACGAGTCGTCGTTCGGCAACTTCGGGGCGATCGCCGTGGCCGAGTGGGCGGATGGCAGGCACGGCAAGGGGCTCCGGTTCGACGGAATCAATGACTACGTCCGGGTGCCCTCGAGCCCGAGCCTGGCCATTGCCGGGGCGCTGACGCTGGAAGCCTGGATCTTCCCCCTGGCCATCATGGACGGTGTTGGCACCCTCATCGTCAAGGACGGCTCGTACCTGCTCGAGGCCGTGGAGGGGGCCGCCCCCAAGTTCCGGTGCAAGGTCTGGCAGGGCGCGGCGTCGAACACCCTGCAGTCCTCCTCCCGGGTCGAGTCCTCACTGTGGCAGCACCTGGCCATGACCTTCGACGGAACGGCGCTGAGGCTCTACCTCAACGGCATCCTGGACGCGCACAGGAACATCGGGCCCGGGGCGATCGCCGTGAACGCCAACGACGTCTTCATCGGCGCCCACCCGGCGGGGAACCCGAGCCGGGTCTCGAACGCCGTCCTGGACGAGGTGAGGATATCGAGCGCGGCGCGGGCGGCCGCCGAACTGGCCCCCAACCTGGAGGGGACGTGATGGCCTTCTTCCGCGTTCCCGTGTCAGACGGCGTCCCCAGGTTCGCGGACAGGCCGAGCGCCGGCTGGCGGGTCTCCCCTGGCGGGAACGAGGCCATCCTCGAGTTCGAGGGAACAGAGTCCGATTACGCGCAGGTCCGCGCCGACCCGGACTCCTCCGAGCTCACGAAGGAGGCGGCCCAGCGGCTCGCGCGGGAGTGGGACGCGGCGGTCTGGGGAGGCGCGGCGTGACGCCGCCTTACGCCTCCCTCGAGGACATCCGCGGCCGGGGCGTCACGGAGCAGGCGGCGCCGGACGAGGCCGTGCAGAAGGCCTTGGACCGGGCCACCCGGGCGATCGACGCCTTCGCGGGCCGGGACTTCCACAAGCGCGAGGCCGTGCACTTGGTGGACGGGAACGGGACGGAATCTATCTTCCTGGAAGACCGGCCGGTGGTCGAAGTCCTCGAACTCAAGGTGGACGACTATCCGGTGCCGGCGGCCGACTTTGTCCTCTACCCCGAGGCGGGGTATGTCAGGCTCGACAACGCCCGTCCGAACATCTTCGCCGGGTTCCCCGGGGTCTTCCCCGTGGGCGCCCGGAACGTCGAGGTCAGGGGCTTCTTCGGGTTCGAGGAAGTCCCGCCCGAAGTGAACGAGGCCGCCATCCTCCTGGCGCTCGAGGTACTGCGCGGCGCGCCCGCCGAGGCGGACGTCGCCGCGGGATCGGCCGCCAGCACGAGGCACGCCATCGGGATACGGCGGGTGCGCATAGACGAGATATCGGTCGACTTCGAGTACCCCGAGGGCGTGAAGGCGGGCACCGGCCGGGCCCCGACCACGGGACTGCCCAAAGCGGACGCGCTGCTCGCCCGGTTCAGGCGGCAGCTCAACCCGGTGGCGGTGTGAGCGCCATGGCACTCAAGGACGAGGTCGGCAAGGCATGGGACGGGGTGCTCTCCCCCCTGTTCGAGGAGCTGAGCGCCGAGGTTCTGGTGCAGTCCGTGGACCCGAGCTCGACCCAGCGCGATCCCGTGTACGGCGAGACCGCCGCCAAGGCGTTTACGGCGCCAGTCTCAGTCAGGGCGCGGGTCAGGCTGGAGCGGGACCAACTGGTGCTGCCTGGCGGCTCCTCGGTCGAGATCGACGGCACGGTCACGGTCCGAACCGACGAGCTGAATACCAAGGGCGTGAACCTCGACATCGGATCGCGCATCACGTTCCAGGGCCGGAGGTACGCGGTCGTCCACCGGGAGTCGCGGGCCGAGGTGGCCGACCGGTTCCTGCTGGTCCGCGCCGGCATCCGGGAGGAAGGCTGATGCCGCGCGAAGGCCGGTTCGGGGACTGGGACAGGCTCGTGGACGTGATGGAGCGGTTCGGGGAGCGGCTCCGGGCGAATGCGCACAAGGCCCTGGCGCGCGGCGGCGGGGAACTGGCGGGGATGGTCAAGGAGCGGATCCTCGACGGGAAGGACATGACCCCGCTGCACGGATTCACGATCGAGCAGAAGGGATCGTCCAAGCCCCTGATGGACGACGGCGACCTCCTGGGGTCCGTGGACTACGCCTTCCTCGACGAGCTCGCGGTCATCGTCGGCGCCAGGCGGAAGGCGGCCGACGGCACGGACCTGGCCGCCCTCCACGAGCGCGAGGATGGCACCCGCATCGCCGTCACCCCGAAGATGAGGGCCTTCCTCCACGCCAGGGGCTTCCACCTCAAGCCGAGCACGACCACAATCTTCATCCCCGGCAGGCCGTTCCTCAAGCCGGCGGCCAGGGACTTTGAAGCCTCGGGAATGCCCAAAGAGCTCGGACTCGACGTGATCGAGAAGACCGTGAAGGGAGAGGGCTGATGCCGGAGGAGAACGTCATCACCGACATCGAAACCACGCTCAAGCAGGCGCTTGAGGACCCGGCCTCGGTCCAGCTCAACGGCCAGCCCGTGCCCGTGGTCTTCGTGACCCCGGACCCGGACCTGGTGGAGCTGACCATTCCGTGCATGACCCTGCAACTGACCGAGGTGCGGCGGGACCCGGTGCGGGTGGACAACGACCGGGACGTCGAGATCGACGAGGAGGAATCCACCGCCCGGGTCCGCTGGCCCTCGCAGCCGTACAACCTCCACTACACCCTCGCCGGGCACGCCGCGGCGGGGCGGGAAGACCGGCTGCTCCTGGAGCAGTTACTGCGGTTCGTCGATGACAACCCGGTGCTGGAGTCGGCGGTGCTCCGGCGGCGCTTCCTGCTCCACCGGGACGTGGCGGTAAAGGAAACGAGTCGGGGCCGGGACCTTTCGAAGGCGCTGGCCTTCGTGGTCCGGACCCGGCTTACCGGCAAGGAGATCGCGGAAGTCCCGCTCGCGCGCGAACAGGTGACGCGGGTCGGGGAAGGAATCAAAGGAGGATAACCATATGGCGAAAGAATATCTGCGCCCCGGCGTCTTCGTGGAGGAGGTCCCGGCGGGAGCCATGCCCCTGGAAGGCGTGGGCACCAGCACGGGCGCCTTCATCGGCGTCGCCGCCAAGGGCGCGCTCAACAAGCCGAAACTCGTGACCAACTGGACCCAGTTCGAGAAGCACTTCGGGTCGTACCGGAAGGACTCGTTCCTGGCATACGCCGTCTTCGGGTTCTTCCTGAACAAGGGCCGCAGGTGCTTCGTCGTGCGCGCGGCGTCCGAAACTGCGGCCATCGCCGGGGCCGTGCTCAAGGACCGGGAGGCCACGACCCCGGCCGACACCCTCCGGGTGCAGGCCCTGAACGAGGGGACGTGGGGCAACGCGCTCACCCTCGACGTGAGCGACGGCACCGACGAGCCCACGACCGCGTTCAATCTCGTGGTCAAGGACGCCGGGAAGGCGGTCGAGACCTGGGAGGACCTGTCCCTGGACCCCGACCACGAGCGGTACGTGGAAAGGATAATCAACGGCGCATCGGCGTACATCCAGGTCACCGACCTCAAGAGCGCCACGGCGGCGCCGGGCAACCGTCCGGCGGTCGTGGCCGGAACGGCGCTGGCGGGCGGCGCGGACGGCGCCGTGGACCTGACCGACGCGGACATGACCGGCAATCCGGCCAACCGGACCGGGCTCTACGCCTTCGACGAGGTGGACGAGATCAACTCGCTCTCGATCCCGGGCCGCACCTCGCAGGTCATGGTTCAGGCCGGCCTGGACTACTGCGCGGGAAGGTCCGACGTCGGGTTCGTCGCCGACGTTCCCTTGGGCCTGGACCCGATGCAGGCCAAGGCGTTCCGGGAGAACTTCGACTCCTCGTACGGCTACATGTATTACCCCTGGATCCGGATCAACGATCCCCTGACCGAGCGGCCGATTCTCGTGCCGCCCTCGGGGCACTTGGTCGGGATATACGCCAGGAGCGACGGGGAGCGCGGGGTCCACAAGGCCCCGGCCAACGAGGTCATCCGCGGCGCGGTGGGAGTCGAGCGGATCGTCACCGACGGCGAGCAGGAATTGCTCAACCCCGCCGGGGTCAACGTGATTCGGGTCTTCCCCGGCCGGGGCATCCGGGTCTGGGGTGCCAGGACGATGTCGTCGAACCCGAGCCTGCGGTACATCCACAAGCGCCGGTTCCTCATGTTCGTCGAGGAGTCCGTCGCCGAGGGCACTCAGTGGGCGGTCTTCGAGCCCAACGACGAGGTGCTGTGGCGCAAACTCACCCGCACGATCTCGGGGTTCCTCAGACGCCAGTTCCTGGAGGGGGCGCTCTTCGGGACGAGCGAGGAGGAGGCGTACTTCGTCAAGTGCGACGAGGAGACGAACCCGGTCGAGGTCAGGCAGGCAGGGCAGGTCGTGACCCTGGTCGGGGTCAACATCGTGGACACCGCCGAGTTCGTGATCTTCCGGATCGGCCAGTGGGACGGCGGCAAGTCCATCCAGGAATTGGGCTGAAGGAGGTGTAGAGACATGGCAAACGCAAGGATAGATCCTTTCCCCCGGTACAACTTCGTCGTCGAGATCGACGGCCTGCGAAGGGCCGGGTTCATGACCTGCTCGGGGCTGGAAGAGGAAACCGAGGTGCGCGAGTACCGGGAGGGCGGGGACAACTCCACCGTCCGCAAGCTCGCGGGGCTCAACTCCTTCACCCCGATCGTGCTCGAGGCGGGCTCGACCGCCGATGCCGAACTCTGGGATTGGAGGCAGCGGGTCAAGCGCTCGGGCGCGCAGGGCAACCGGAAATCGATCCAGATCATCCAGCAGAACGAGTCGCGCTCCGAGGTCAAGCGCTGGATCGTGCGGGATGCCTGGCCGAGCAAGTTCACGGCGCCGGAGTTCGACGCCTCGAGCTCGGAGAGCGCGGTCGAGACCGTGGAAATTCAACACGAGGGCCTGGAGCTAATCGTACGGCCCGGGGCCCTGTAAAGGAGGGATGACATGAACGAATCCAACGCTGCCGGGGAGTACACCTTCACGCTCCCCAAGGGATACACCGACGAGAAGGGTACTCTGCACAGGGAGATCACGATCCGGGAGATCACGGGCGCGGACCAGGAGGCGATGCTCAACCCGGCGCTCAAGAACAACCCCGCCAAGATGCTCACCGCGCTCCTGGCACGGGTGATCGTAAAGCTGGGCACCCTCGGGAGCGCCGACATCGGCACCAACGTGACCGGGCGCATGCTCAAGAGCGACCGGGACTTCCTGATCCTGAAGTTGAGGGAGATCGATGCGGGGCCGGAGATGGACATCGACGTCGAGTGCCCGTCGTGCGCCCACAAGTTCAAGGCCACGCTGGACGTGTCCGATTTTTTCGCGAGGTAGGCCGTGAGATCGAGGAGACGGCGCGGCACTTCCTCGGGGCCTCGGTCCTGGCCGGGAGCTTCGACTTCTCGCTCGAACCGGTCCGGCGGGAGGTCGCGTTGATCGCGTATCACTTCCACTGGAGCAGGCGGGAGTGCATGGGCCTCTCCCGGCGGGAACGGCACGCCTGGCTCGAGGAGATCAAGCGGATCAACCAGGAGATATCCCGGGCCGCAAGGGGCGGGAGGCGGTAGGTGGCCGAGACGTTCACCCTCGGGATCATCCTGCGGCTGCGCGACGAGGCGTCCAAGGGAGTCAAGAGCGCCCTGGGCGGGATCGAGAACCTGGGCAAGGAGGCCGAGGAGACCCAGAAGCGGGTCCAGGCCCTGTCGAGAGGCTTCCAGCAGCTCCGGGACACGGGGCTGGGGCTGACCGCCATGGGCGCCGCCGCCGGCGCCACGCTCTACTCCCTGGTCAGGCCCGCGGCGGCCTTGCAGGAGCAGGTCACGAACGCGCTCACCCTGACCGGGGCCACGGGCGAGGCATTCACCCGGATGGAACGGGGCATGACCGAGTCGGCGTTGCGGCTCTCGACTAACCTCGGCATGTCGGCCGACACCGTGGCCGAGGGGTTCTACCAGGTCCTCTCCACCGGGGTTGCGGCCCTGACCCCGGAGTTCGACGCCCTCTCGGAAACCGCACTCAAGATGGCCAAGACCGTGGGGATGGCCCCCGCGGACGCGGTCGAGGTCCTGGCCGACACGGTCAACGAGTTCCAGATGAACATGACCCAGGCCGCGCGCGTCGCGGACGTCTTCTTCACGGCCTCCAAGCTCTCGACCCTGACCGTGCCGCAGTTGGTCGATTCCATGCGCGAGGCGGGGTCGGCCGCCGGCGGGCTCAACATCCCGCTGGAGGACGTGGCCGCCATCCTGGCCGGGTTCGCCTCCAAGGGAGTCAAAGGGGCCAAGGCCGGAACCGCGTTCCGGATCCTGCTGGTGCGGCTCGCCAAGCCGCCCCGGGAGGCCGCCGAGGCGATGAGGAAGCTCGGGCTCCAGGTCTTCACCACCACCGGCAAGGTGCGCCCCCTGATCGACATTTTCAAGGACATGCAGCGCGGCATGGTGGGCATGACCGAGGCGCAGAAGGCGTCGGTCCTGAAGTCCATCGCCGGGGAGGAGGCCTTCGCCAAGCTCGCGGGGGTGCTCAACACCAACCTCGACATCCTCCAGGACTGGCGGAACGCACTGGCCGAGAGCGGCACGCTCGAGCTCGCATTCACCCAGAAGATGGGGACCCTGGTCGAGCAGGCGAACGTGCTGTGGGCTTCGGTCAGGAACCTGGCGACGGCCCTCGGCGCCCCCCTGCTCGGGCCGCTGACCGGGATCGCCACCGGGCTGGCCAAGGTCATCCAGGGCCTGGGCAATTTCGCCAGGGCCCATCCGGTTCTCGGCATGTTCGCCGGGGCCGCGCTGGGGCTGGTCGCCGTCGTCGGAATGCTGGCCGGCGCCTTCCTGACCCTGACCGGCATGCTCGGGCTCCTGGTCCTGAAATGGCTCCCGCTCGCCACGACCGGATTCACCCTCATGCGCGGCGCCGCCGCGAAGGCGGCACCAACGCTCCTGGCCTGGAGCAGGGCACTCTGGGCGAGCGCGACTGCGGGGCGCCTCCACCAGGTGATGACCCTGGACCTCGGGGCGGCGCTCAAGTGGCTCGCTCTCTCGGTCTGGGCGAACGTCAAGGCCTTCGTGGCCTGGACCGTGGCCCAGGTGCGGAACGTGGCCGTGCGGGCCGCGCTCCTGGCCGGGCTCGTCGCGACCACGGTCGCCGCGTGGGGAAGCGCGATCGCGTCCAAGGCCGCGGCGGCGGCCCAATGGCTCTGGAACGCGGCGATGACCGCCAACCCGATAGGGCTCATCGTGGCGGGAGTCGCGGCGCTCGTCGCCGGGCTCGTCCTGCTCGTCAAGAACTGGGACGCCGTGGCCGCCGCCGTGGCACGGGCTTTTACCTGGTTCAGGAACCTCCTGTCCAAGGCCCCGGACTGGCTCCTGGCCCTCGTCTTCCCCGCCGGGCTCATCATCAAGCACTGGGAGGCGGTCAGGAGCGCCATCGGGGCCGTGATCGAGTGGCTCGCGGCCAAGATCGCGTGGATCACGGAGAAGGCCCGTGCCGTGCTCTCCTTCGCCGGCGGCGCGGGGGCGCTCCTCGGCCTTACGAAACCGGCCGGTAATCGCGGGGCGCCGGTGGGCGGCCAGACGGTCGTTCCCGCCACCGTTCCGGCCTCGCAACGCGCCGAGGCGCGGCCCTCGCTGCCGCCGCGCGCGTCCCCGGCGGCCCTCCCCGCGATGGCGCTCGCCGGCTCCGGGCCGATGGACAACTCGATCACAATCGAGGCCGGGGCGATCCAGGTCCACGCCATGCGCGTGGACGAGGAAGCCATCCGGCGCATCGATTTCGAGCTCGCCAAGCGGCTGCGGCGCAGGCAGGAGCGCAGGTGAGCCGCTCCCGCGGGTCCCTGACTCCCGTGATGCCCGCCGGCGACACGCTCCGGTTCGAGTACAACCCGACCGAGTTCTCGACCTCGAAGGGCGCCGAGTGGGCCGAGATCGGAATCCCCGGGCTGGACTTCCCGCTCCAGCAGTTCGTGCGCGGCGGGCTCAAGACCCTGGACCTGGACGTGTACCTCAACCGGGACTTCTACGATCATGCCCACGACGTGCGCGCGGCCATCGAGTCCTTCGAGCGGCTGGTCGAGAAGACCGCGGACACGGCGGCGCCCCCGGTGTGCATCTTCGAGTGGGGCCCCTTCAGCTTCACCTGCGTCGTGGGCACCCTGGGCGTCAAGTACACGATGTTCGATCCATACGGCGAGCCGATCGAGGCCACCCTCTCCCTCGCCCTGCGCCAGTACCGGGAGAAGAAACAGAGCTTCAAGCTTCCTCCCCAGCCGGTCTCGCGCAAGAAGGGCGACCCGGTCTTCTCCGGGAGCCTGGGCAGCGGCTCCGCGCTCGCCCACCCCGACGAGAAGGGCCCGGCATCCGCCAAGGGGCTGGTGGAGAAGGGACAGGCCAAAACGCATACGGCCCAGAAGGGCGAAAGCAACCAGTCCATCTCCTCCAAGCATTACGGCGTGCCCGACCTCTGGCGGGCCGTCGAATTCGCCAACCGCGGGCGCAGGCTGGCGGACAACATGCGGTCGATAGGGTCGGGAGAGAGGTACATCATCCCCGACCTCGAGAACGCCGCCGAGATCATGGAGCGCACGACCGGGTTCCCGCCCGAGGTGCGCCAGTCCCTGGGGACGGGCAGGCAGGGCATCACCCAGGTCGACCGCCTGGTATCGGCGGTGCGGAGATGAGCACCGGGCTCAACCCTCGCAGGCGGATCGTGATCGAGGGCCGGGACGTCGCCGGCCTCCTGGCGGACGACGTGATCTCGGTTTCCGTCGAGGACCACGTCGAGGACGCCGATGCCTGCACCTTCGAGTTCACGAACCGCCGGGGCGAGTGGCTGGACCACCCCCTGTTCGAGCGCGGCAACCGGGTCGAGGTCTTCATGGGCTATGGCGACCGGCTGGCCGGGCTCTTCGACGGGCTGATCACCGTGATCGAGCCGCACTTCCCCGAGGACAACGTGCCCACGGTCACGATCACGGCCTATGACAAAAGCTACCGGATGCGCAAGAAGGGCGACGCCGACGGCTCCTTCCCGGACATGGACGCCAACCAGATCGTGCGCGCCATCGCCAAGAAGTACGGGTTCAAGGAAAGCCAGATCATGACCCCGGACGAGGCCCCGAAGCGGGCGTTCACGTCCCAGGAGAGCGAGGACGACTGGCACTTCTTGAGGAACCTGGCGTCCTCGACCGGGTTCGAGGTGTACGTCGAGAGCGGGAAGCTCTACTTCCGGTCCGGGAAGCGCCGCCCCACCTCCGTCGAGGGCGTCTACCGGTACGGGGAAAACCTCAAGAGCTTCGAGCCCTCGCTCTCGGTCGAGAAGCCACCCACCAAGGTCACCGTGCGCGGGTGGGACGAGAAGAAGAAGGAGGCCTTCGAGGTGGCCATTCCCGACGACCTGTCCGAGAGTGAGCGCCATGTCCTGGGCGACCAGTCCGCCTCCCAGGTGATCGAGGACGAGTTCGGGGAGAGCGAGCGCATTCTGCAAAACGTCGTCGCCGAGGACCGGAACCACGCGCGCGACATCGCTCTCGCCTACTTCACCTCGAAGGAGTACGAGCTCGTGACCGCGGTCGGGGCCTGCGCCGGCGACCCGGAGCTCAGGGCCAAGCGGCTGATCGCAATAGCGGGGGTGGGGACGAAGTTCTCTGGCACCTACTACCTAACCCGGGTCACGCACACCCTGGACGACTCCGGGTACCTGTGCGAGTTCGAGGCCAAGCGCAACGCCATCTCGCGGGCGGACCTGAAGCGGGTCCGGGAAGCGCGCAAGGCGCAGGCCCAGGGGTACAACGTCCAGATCCTGCCCACCCGATACATCGGGGCGGGAGCGTAGCGGTGGACCTCCTGGGCGAGATCACGGACGAGGATGTCAAGGACATGAAGCGCAGGAAGTTCGGCCTGTACCGCGGGATCGTCCGGGACGTCGCCGATCCCGAGAATCTAGGCCGGGTCCGGCTCGAGGTCCCTGAGGTTTGGGGCGGGGGCAGGCTCTCCAACTGGGCCTCGTACTGCAGCGGGTTCGGCGGGGGCGGCGCCGGGTTCTACCTCCTCCCCCGGCCGGGTGACGGCGTGTGGGTCCTCTTCGAGCGCGGGGAGCCCGCCAGGCCGGTCTGGATCGGGTTCTGGTTCAACTCCCAGGACAAGAGACCCGAGCCGGGCGGGAAAGAGACCCGGGTGCTGCGGTCCAAGGCCGGCCACCGGATTGTCTTCGGCGACGAGGAGGGCAAGGAGTACGTCGAGATCCAGGACAAGGCCGGCGGGTTCGTCAGGATCGACTCGGCCGCCGGCGAGGTCGTGGTGCAGGCGGGCAAGAAGGTCGTATTAAAGACAGGCGCCGACTCGATAGGGATCGACTCGGAAGGCGATGAGATCGTGGTGGAAGCGGGCAAGAGCCTTCTGCTGGGCTCCGCGTCCGCCGCCGAGCCGCTCGTCCTGGGCAAGGCGTTCAAGACCTTCTTCAACCAGTTCGTGACCATGTTCAACAACTTAGGAATGACCTTCGACACCCACACCCACATCGGCAACATGGGGGCACCGACGAGCCCGCCGAGCGCCCCGTTCGGCCAGAGCCAGCAGCAGATGGCGGACGACGTGCTCTCGGCCAAGACCATGACGGAGGCGTGAAGAGATGACCGCCGATGCGGACCGGTTCCTCGGGCAGGGCTGGGCCTTCCCGATTGCCGTCGACGCCCGGGGCGGCATCCGCGCCAGCGCGGGCGAGGAGGATATCAGGCAGGCCTGCCGGATCATCCTCGGCACGCACCCCGGCGAGCGGGTCATGCACCCCGAGTTCGGGTCCGCGCTCGACAGCTTCGTCTTTGACCCCAACGACTCCGGGCTGGCCGGCCGGATCGGGTTCTTCGTCCGGCAGGCCCTCGAGCTCTGGGAGCCGCGCATCGAGGTGAAAGAGGTCAAGGCCGCCACCGACGGCCGCCGCGTCGACATCGACGTCCGGTACACCGTCCGCGCCACCAACCGGGAGAACAACCTCGTCTTCCCGTTCTTCGCCGGGGACCTGCCGTGAGCGTCCAGGGACGCTTGATCCCCGTGCCAAACCTGGACGACCGGGACTTCCGGGCGATCCGGGACGCCATGGTCAAGGCCATCCCGGAGAAGACCCCGGAGTGGACGGACTGGAACCTCTCGGATCCCGGGATCACGCTGATCGAGCTCTTCGCCTCCCAGGTCGAGGAGCTCACTTACCGGCTGAACCAGGTCCTGCCCAAGCACATGAAGGAGTACCTGAACCTGATCGGCGTAACCCTGACCCCGCCCTCCACGGCGGCGGTCTTCTGCTTCTTCAAGACGGCGGTCAAGCCGACCTTCACAATCACGGTCCCGAAGGGGTTCCAGGTGGCCACCGCGGCGGCGGGCGGCGAGGAGGAGCAGGTCTTCTCGACCGATACGGACCTCGTGATCGCCCCCGCCCGGGTCCACGCCTGCCTCGTGGAGAGGATGGACGTGCTCGCCGACCTGACCGCCGAGGCGCGGGGGACGACCGGGCCGTTCAATCCCCTGCCGGACGTCGCCCCCGGCGACGTCCTTTACCTCGCCTACAACGAGAACAACTACTTCCAGAAGATCGCGTTCGCCGTGGACCAGCCGGCCTCCGGGGTCGCCGGCGCCTGGGAGTACCTGCGCGCGCACCCGGACGGATCGACGAGCTGGGACGGGGTCACGGTCAAGGACGGGACCGAGGGTTTCACGGCTTCCGGCGCTGTCGAGTTCGAGATCCCGGCCGACTGGGAAGCCGGCGCGGTGGGCGAGGTGCGCGGGACCTGGCTGCGGTTCCGGGTGACCGCCGTGGAGGCCGGCGGCACATTCGCAACCCTTACCAGGATCGACCTCGACGATGTCTTCGGCCGGGTGGCCTGCTCGAACGCCTCCGAGGTGGCCGAGGAGATCCTGGGCTCCAGCGACGGCACGATAGACCAGCGGTTCTATCTCTCGAACGTTCCCGTGCTGGACCTGACCCTCCTGGTTGACGAGGGCGGCGGGTTCCAGGTCTGGCGCGAGGTCGATGACCTTGCCTCCTCCCAGCCAAATGACAAGTGCTTCGCCATGAACAAGGGGACCGGGACCATCATCTTCGGAGACGGCCACCACGGTCGGGTCCCGGCGGCGGGGTCAAACAACGTCAAGGCGGCCCCGTACCGGTTCGGCGGGGGCACCAAGGGCAACGTCGGGGCGGGGACGATCACCCGCCTCCGGGACTCCCACCCGTTCGTGACCTCCGTCACGAACAAGGAACCGGCCGCGGGAGGCGGCGACGAGGAGACGGTCGAGGACGCCGTCGAGCGCGGGCCCACCGAGCAGATCAAGGCCCGGCACCGGGCCGTCACCGCCGAGGACTTCGAGACCCTGACGCTGGAATCCTCCTCCGCGATCGCCCGGGCGAGGACGCTGCCCCACTACGATCCGGCGGAACCGGCCGTCCCCAAGCCCGGGCTGGTCTCCGTGATCGTGCTTCCCAAGGGCGGGGCGCCGCTCTCGCTGGCCCTGCGGGCGCAGATCATCGCCTTCCTGGACGAGCGCAGGCTGGTCACCACCCGCGTCTTCGTGGTCGAGCCCGACTTCATCTCGTTCGACGTGGCGGTCCGGGTGGCCAAGAAGCCGGAGGCCAACCCGGTCACCCTCGAGGCGGAACTCACAGACGCGATCCGGCGGTTCTACGACCCCGAGACCGGCGGCGACACGGCCCTGGCCGTGGACGCCGCCCGCGGGGTCGACGCCGAGCCCGGCGAGGGCTGGCCGTTCGGCCGGCCCATCTACCTCTCCGAGCTTTACGAACTCCTGGAGCGGATGCCGGGAGTGGACCACGTGGAAGAAGTCGTGGCGCCTTCCGCGAACATCGCCGTGGCCGGGCAGCAGCTCCCCCGGCTCGGGGCCGTGACGGTCGTGGTGGTATAGCCGTGCCGGAGCGATACGCCCAGACCCTGTACTCAAGCCTTCCGGCCATCTACCGGCTCGAGGACAAGACCACGTTCCTCAAACGGCTGCTCGAGATCTTCGGGGAGGCGCTGGACGGCCTCGACGATGGCGTTTACGGCTTCCACCGCCAGTTCGATCCCGCGCGGTGCGACGAGAGGTTCCTGCCCTGGCTGGCCTCGTGGGTCGCCCTGACCTTGGACGAGACCTGGGACGTCCCCAAGCGCCGGACGCTCATCGCCCGCGCGGTCGTCCTCTACCGGACCCGGGGCACCGTCCCGGGCTTACGGGAGTTCGTCGAGATCTATACGGGGCTCAAGGCCGACATCGTCGAGGAGTGCACCGGGGGCTGGCAGGTGGGCGCCCGCTCCACCGTCGGGGTGGACACCCGCGCATTCGGCACCTGGGACGAGAATGCCCACCGGTTCTCGGTCGTCATCAACTCCTTCGAGCCGATACCGAATGCGCAGCTTTCCAAGATCAAGGAGATCGTCGAGGAGAACAAGCCCGCCCACACCCTCGTGACGGCGTACTACACGTTCGCGCTCTTCTGGACGGTCGGCGTCCGCTCGACGGTCGGCGTGGACATCAAGGCAGGAGGTTGAACCCATGGCGCTGAAGAGACTCAAGTGGCTGAAGTACCTGTTCATCAACCGCGAGGAGGGCCAGGCCGAGCAGACCTACTGGAACGAGAAGCGGAGGAAGCACCTGGCCCACGAGCACTCGGAGGGGCTGGCGCTCGGGCTCGATGTCGCCGAGACCGATCCGCCCTCGCTCACGGTCCAGGTCAACGCGGGCCGGGCGCTGGACACCGAGGGCAACGACCCCGAGGTCGAGTCCGTCCAGGAGCTCGACTGCTCGGCCCTGGTTCCCGCGACCGGCGAACAGACCGTCTACATCACCCTCAAGTACAACCCGGTCGAGACCGACCCATACTTCGTCAACGAGACCGGGCAGAACCAGAGCAAGTACGTCCAGGACTCGTTCATCCTCGAGGCGATCCCGGCCGCGCCCACGGCGCCGGTCCTGGAGCTGGCCCGGATCCGGCTCGCCGCGGGGACCACGGCGATAAGGAACGCGGCCGATCCCAGCGCCCCGGGCGCGAACGAGATCGACCGGACGCAGGTCAAGCACACGGGGAAGGAAGTCGTCCTCTTCCGCGACCTCGCCGACGTGGACGAGAACGAGGCCGACGCCTTCAATGCGATGGAGAATCCCAGCGCCTCGAACCCGGTCGCCACGGTCTCGAAGGTCACCGCCCTGGCCGCCCCCACGCTCGCCGAGATCGTGGCCGCCCGGGGCTCCCGCTCCTCGCTGGACACCCGGCTGGACCAGGTACTCAACGAGGACGGGTCGTTCAAGGGGATAACCTCGATAGTGCCGGGGACGCCGCTGACCGGCGGCGGAACCTCGGGCGCCGTCCCGATCGGGATCAGCGACGCCACGCCCACGGTGCGCGGGACTATGTCGGCCGCCGACAAGGCCAAACTCAACGGCATCGAGGCGGGCGCCACCGCCGACCAGACTGCCGCCGAGATCCTGACCGCCGTCAAGACCGTGGACGGAGCGGCCAGCGGGCTGGACGCGGACATGGTGGACGGCAAGCACGCGAGCGAACTGGGCGGCGGGGGCACCGTGGACCCCTCCACGATCAACCACAATTCACTGGCCGGCCTGCAGGGCGATCCTATCACGTACTTCCACTTGAACTACAAGCAGCAATACACCCTGTGCGGATCGAGCTGGGTCTGCCTCCAGGAGGGCGCGACCTGGTCCATGGACTCGGCCGGGGTCGTCCACATGAATCTCATCACGGGCGCCGGCGCCCCATTCGGCAACCACACCATCCGGATCGCGCTTGAGAAGGTGGGTGGGGACAACAGCACATATGTGACCGGCGGCGTCACCCTCGCCGACTGGCAGTTCTACCACGTCCCCAACCCGGCGTGGATCAGAAGGATCTACGTCATGTTCTCCTCCATCGCGGCCGGGAGCGATCCGAATTGGTGGGCGTTCCGGCTCAACTGGATGAAGTTCGTCACCGCGGATTACCAGATCCCGTTCGACATGACCGGCCTCGGCATCTACGACAAGAACAAGGAGACGGACGCGAGGCACACAGACCTGCTCATCAATTTCGATTTCCGCTCCGCGCCCGGCGGGGCGCCCTGGGGCACCCCGGCCACCGCGCTGCTCGAAGTCTCGGTCAGACACCTGGCCGTGCGGCCGTAAAGGAGGAAACAGATGCGCTACTACTACGTGGACCTGTTCAGATCGTGCGTGATCGCCGAGATCGCGGACACGGAGAAGCTCCAGGGATTGATACGGCACCTCGGGCCCCAGTACGGCGTGATCGAAACCGAGACGGCCCTGGCGGCCAAGCCGCTTCCGGAGCCGGGCGGCCCGGAGCCCCGCGGCGTTCTGGTCGGATACCCCATCTACGGCTCCCTCGACAACGCTGGGATCACGTACACGCCGCTGGTCGTGGCCGATGTATTCACGGACTACGACTTCACTCCCGCCGAGGTCCGCCACGACGCTTCGCGGTTCGCGTTCACGACTGACGCGAACGGCTACGTGCGCACCGTCAATCCGGTTTGGAATCTGCCGGCATGACGCCTCCAACCGATTACCCCACCGAGGCCGAAAGTGGCTGATTTCGACCGAGCCATCCCCAAGATCCTGCGGCACGAGGGAGTCGCGCTCGGCCCCGATGGCCTACCCATCCCAGACCGGACGGGGTACGTGAATCACCCCGACGACCCCGGCGGGGAAACCAACTATGGGATCACCCGGGAAGAAGCCCTCGCCAACGGCTACCCGGGCCCCATGCGCGACCTCCCCTACCCGATGGTCCTCGCCATCTACAGGAAGAAGTACTGGGACGACCTGAAGGGCGGCGAGATTCCCGACCAGGAGATCGCGGAGGAGCTGTTCGACACGGGCGTCAACTGCGGGACGGCGACGGTGAAGAGGTTCCTCCAGCGGACGCTCAACGTGCTGAACGTGAAAGGGACGAAGTACCCTGACCTGGTCGTGGACGGCATCATCGGCCCCAGGACCATCGAGACCCTGAAACGGGCACTCGCGGTCGCGCCATGGTACCGCCTCTGCATCCTGCGCGCGCTGGACTCCCTCCAGTGTGTCCGGTACATCGAGCTGGCGGAACACAACGGGAAGTTCGAGTCGTTCATGCCCGGATGGCTGAGGGTGCGCGTCGGAGTGAAGGACTGATGAGGATGAGATCGAAGTTGAAAGGAGGTGATACAGGATGAGCGAAACAACCGCAACCGTTCTGGTGGCGGCCATTACCGCGCTGGGGTCGGTCATCACGGCCCTGGTCGGCTGGCTCGCCAAGAAAGGGCTGGACTACGCGGACGCCAAGACCAAGTTTCTCGACGAGACGCATGAACTTGAACGCAAGGAATCCATCAAGCAGAAGATCATCGACACCGTGACCCTGGCCGCCAGGGCCACCATGCAGACCTACGTGGACGAGATTAAGGCAAGGAAAGCGGACGGCAAGCTTACAAAGGAGGAGGCGGCCGAAGCCTTCCGCCGCACGGCGGACCAGGCCCTGGCGCTCCTCAAGCAGGAAGGCGTCGAGGTGGGCCGCGAGGTGCTCTCCGTGGTCGTCGAGGCCGTGGTCGGCACGCTGAAGCTGGAAAGAAAAAACGGGGTGGGGGGCGAGGCGACGGCGAAGTAGCCGACCCTGCCTGCGCCACGTCTGGCGCGGCAGGCAGGCTCGTCCCTTCCCTGCTCGGGAAGGTCGGAGGGTTCCTGGGGCTTGAACGCAAGCAGGGCGTCCTGCTAACCGCAGGGCGCCCTGAGCCCTCGCTTGCCGTTGAGTTGTTCGAGACGAAAGGTGAGCACTGGCTGACCAGCGGCTGGAGCCTGGATGCCGTCGCCACGCCCGCGCGGGCGGGTCTCGGCGTCGCCAAGGACCTCTACACCCGGGGAAGCCTGGAGGTGGACCTCGGCGCCTACGTCACCCAGGATTACGACCGGCTGTCCCGGGGCAAGTTCGATCCTGCTCTCGGGGTAGGCCTGGCCATCCGATTCTGATCCACTCTCACGTGGAGTATGGCAATTTCCTGAAGTACTTTTTTCCCCCATGCGTGCAGAAGGCGTAGATAGCCTTGAAGAATCCACGATCATCCGGAAAAGTGGCGCAGCGCACCTTCTCCTCGATCTTTACAAGGGTTCCTTCATCAAACAGTGGATCTGCCTCTGCAAGTAGCAGGTATCCTGGCCCGTGGGTCTCAAAACACTGGCGGTAGGACCCCTTCGCTAGCTTGCCACGGATCGCACTGACCGCAGCCTCGGCCAGCATATCGTCTGGTTGCTCGATTGTTCCGTACGTGCCACTCGCGGTATTGAGGAAGATCGCTTCTTTCTGGTCCCGGTAGATGATAGTGGCCTCAACCCAAATGATGTTTCCATCCGCTGTCTTGATGCGAGCATCCGGCGGATCAGGATAGTCGAGTACAGAATAGCGTTTTCCTGTTTCACCGGCGAACCAGTCTACAAAATCGTTTATAAGGGCGCGCTCATGTTCCTTCTTATCAAAGTTCGGCATGGTGCAAGTGTAGCACGGCTCAATCCACTTGCTTTCCTCCGCCCACCGATACCCTCATGTGTCCCGGAAGGAGGTGATGCGAATGAAGCAAGTTACAAGCGTGGAGCTGGACAGGACGGACTTGGCCACGTGGCTGGGTCGCCTGGCTTGCCGTCTGCGCAATGACGGCTTGGCCCTCATGGGCCGGGCCAACCTGGAATCCTCGCCGGGCGAGCACGACTACGAGGATCTCTCCGAGTTGTGGACCTCGCTGGAACGGACGGCCTCGCTGTTGGAAGCCGTCAAAGACCATCTGTGCGAGGACTGCCGAACGTTGGACGTTTTGGATCGCGTGACCTTCGGCATGTCGCCGGAGGAGCGCACCCATTCACCCAGAAAAGGAGTCAGGAACCATGAGCAAGAAGAAAGGAAAAGCCGGAAAGCCGGCCACCGGCAGAAAGCGCGCGGCCGCCAAGGCTGACCTGCCTACCGCGTCGCGGGACGCGGCGCAGGCAGGGAAGCCGGCGGAAGCCAAGGCGAAGAAGACCTCGGCCGCGCCGAGGGCCGAGCGGCCCAAGGTCGACATGGAAGCCTTCCGGAAGCCCGTCGCGGACGCCAAGAGCCGCCTGGACAAGGCGCAGGCCGAAGAGAAGGAGCTCATCGAGAATGCCCAGGTTCCGGTCGCGGAGGCCAGGGAAGCCTTCCTGAAAGCGCTGGTCCCCTACCGGGATGCCTGCCGCAAGGCGAAGGCCCCCTGCGAATTCTCAGGTAGCCGAGGCGAGAACGTGAGCGAGAAGGTGAAGTTCGTAGTCGAGAAGGCCGACAAGGGCGTGCGGGTGATGGTCAAGGGCAAGCCCAAGACCGAGGAGGTGATCCCGCTGGCGGCCCTGAAGGAGTCCATCAACAAGGCCGCCTACGCCTACACGAACAAGCACCTCGGTCCGAAGGAGGAGATCGGGAACAAGGGCGGGAGCCTCTCAAACCGCCTGCGCGCCGTCCTCAACTCCTAACCCTCACACCTGCCTGCGCCGCGTCCGGCGCGGCAGGCAGGCCAGGCCCGATCGAAGGAGCGATCGGGCCTCTCTTCGGCAGGATTCGTTAGCCCTGCAATCAGCTCGCTCAGGCAACGACGCTTGCGCCGTGCTTCTTCAGGATCGACTCGACCTCGCCGGGCTGCCGGGAGACATCCCACCGCCAGACGCCGAACCCGCCGTGGGCGTTGATGGCGGTGACCCACTCCGCCAGGAACTCCCGCTTGGTCTGAGCTTCCTGGGAGTCCTGTCCCTTGACCTCCAGGACGAGCATGAAGTCATTGGTCAGGCGGATCAGAAAATCCGGACGGTACTTCCTCACGACTCCATCAAAGACGTACGGGATCTCAAAGCCGAGATGGTCGTTCTTCACCCATGCCTTGACCTCACCGGCGTGATCCAGCCTGTACGCCTCGGTCGCCTCCCACGTGCTGTCGAAGACGCACTGGCTGATGTGTGACCGCTTGGTGTGCTCGCACGGCTTCGAGGTGAACCAGGTCCCCATGTCGCCAGTCGAGCGGATGGGGCGCTCGCGGTCGAAGCTCGGCACGAGTTCCACCGTGTTCTCGAACCGGATCAACTCCCAGATGTGCTGAACGATTTTCGACATGTTCATCGTCATGACGATGCGCCGTCGAAGATCGTCCTGGTTAAACAGGGGGGGATCGATCGTGATGACACCGCTCGTGATCACTTCCTCCACGAGGCGCACGAGTTGCGCCAGTAGGTACTCACGGTTCCCTTTCCATGACGGCTTCATCTGTTCGTACACTTCGACGGCGGCTTCGAAGACTATCTTCTGCATTCGGAAGCGATGCCCCAACTCTTGCAGGTCGATTTCCGTCCACTTCGTGATGTCCGGCTTTCCCTCCAGAACAACGGCGAGGTCCGCCCTGGTTGGCGTGGCGGTCGCATTGAGTTCGAGGGGCCGCACTTTGGAGAGGTCGAGCGACAGCAGGGGCCGGTACTCATGGTTGATCCGCACGACGTTCGGCCACGAGATCGCGTATGCCTGCTTCTCAACCACTGGCTCAATCCTCGTCTTGGGTTCTGGGGGTGCCGGCGGCGGTCCGTCCCCGCCTTCGTGGGGCAGGAACGTGAACGGCACGCCGAAGATGTTGACGTATTCGGGAGCGAAGAGGCCCGTCTCCGCGTTTACCTCGTAGGACGTCCGGCGTAACCCACGACCGACAACCTGCTCACAAAGTAGCTGACTGCTGAACGCCCGAAGCCCCATGATGTGCGTCACAGTTTTGGCGTCCCATCCTTCGGACAGCATGCCGACCGAGATGACCTTCTGGATCTTCTCGCCGGGCTTTCCCACCTGTCCCACGGTGTCTACGGTCCGCCGGAGCATTTCGGCCTGCTCCAGCTTGGAGAGCTTGGGAGGAGCGGCATCCGTTTCGTCGCCGTCGTCACTCACCTCTGTTTCGATCTCGATCTCGGGCTCTTCCTCGCTCGCCTCCGCCTTGGCCAGTACCTTTGTGTCGATGTGCAGGATCCTCTCCACATCACCCAGTTCTTCGATCTTGATCTTTCCGTGCGCCAGCGCATACCGGACCCGAGCAGCGGTCTCAGTACGATTGGCGACGGTGATCATGACCGGCGGGGTTGGGAATCCCCGTTCCTTCCAGGTCTTGGCCGTCTCCAACCAGTCCTTCCCCAGGAGCAGATACGCGCTCCGCACGAGGTCAGGCAGTGGTTCCTGCTCCTCAGCCTTCCGGTTGAGGTCGTCCTTGACCTCCGGGTAGATGTGGTAGAGCTTGGACTTGTAGGTGCTCGCGTTGGGTACGCCGTCATCGCGGATGACCACACGCGGAGTCTTGACCAACCCGGATTCGATGGCGTCGTTCAGACCGAAGTCGCTGATGATCCAGCCGAAGAGCGCTTCCTCTCCAGACTGATGTCCCGTCGGAGCGAACGGCGTTGCCGAGAAATCATAGGAGGTTAATATGCCTCGGGTCTTGTGAATCCTGTCGAGGCCTTCGATCCATCGTGTCGCCTGCTCGATTTCGTCCTTGCTCAGTCCCTTCACGGTGGACTTCGGAGCATCCCGCCAAGCGTGATGCGCCTCGTCGTTGATCACAATAATGTTGTTCGCGGTCGCAAGCTGATCCAAGACTCTGCGAGTGAACGCTTCATCGCTCTCCAGTCCCTTCTTGACGACGCGCGGCCCATCTTCAGGATCGAGTGGCATGAGGAGGTGCCAGTTGTGGATCACGATCTTGGCTTGCCGGAGGCGATCGTGCAGTCCCGGCGGAATCAGCCCGAACTCCTCGTAATAATTCCCGGCCCCTGAAGTCCTGAGGACCTCCAGGCGGCGGCGAACGGTAAGCCCCGGAGCGATGACCAGAATGCTCTTGGAGAACCGCTTGTCCTGGGGGTAGGTCACCTTGTTCAGGACCTGCCACGCGATGAGCATTGCCATCGCCGTCGTCTTCCCGGATCCGGTTGCCATTTTGGCGCAGAGCCGCGTGAACTCCCCTCCGTCGCCTGGGATCGTGATCCCTTGGCGCTCCGAAGGTGGGGCCTCGGTGAGCCAGATCAGCGTTTCCAACGACTCGATCTGACAGAAGAATAACCGCCGGTCCTCCCGTCGCTGCTCACGATCATGCCAATGCTCCAAAAGACGCCGGGTGATCCCCGTGACCCCGACCCAAGGTGCAGTCGCGTTCTCCCTCCACGCCTTCACGCGTTCCCTGATCTGATTGACCAGCGGGAGAGGAACAAAGATGCCCGGGTCATCGTATGACTTGGAGCTCTCGGAAGCCCTAACGTATCCTGCCGGACGGCGTCCTTGCGCCAGTTTGAAGAGGCGGGTTTCTCTGTTGTACGACCAGTGCTCTTTCGGCTCCTCGTAAGGGCTGTTAATGATGAGCCGGTCGATGCCCGTGGACGCCATCGCTATCTCACATCAAGGATTCTGAGGCTCTCGATCCCACGATCGTCAATGATCTTGACCGCGACCCTCTTGCCTGCCTCGAACGGGAGCGAGATGCTCCCACGGTATGCTTCGGCACGATGCTCGTCGATCTCTGCCTTGAGGTTCTTCGCCAACTTGGCCCACCCGCCATCTTCATCTGCCATCGGGAAAAACACCTGGCGAGGGTAGAGGCTGCGGCCGTCGTAGTCGGGGTCCAGCATCCACATGGTGATCTTCTTGGCATCCCCAGAGTCGATCTTGCCGGTCCGCGTGTCGTAGTAGTCGAACCCGCGAACCTCCACGCGATACTTCCCCTTGTCGGCTCCTGTCTTCACAGGCTGCAACGCAACGTCAGGTTGACCAATCAGCCAGAAGCTCTGGTTGTTGGACCGCGCCTTCTTGAGGTCGTCGGTGAGGAGGTCCGTGTTCATCTGCGCCTTCAGAAAGACGAACCCGGCCTTCTCCTTCGTCAGCTCGTCAATATCCTTTGCAGCCTCAGGATCGAACTGGAACGCCGCGAAGACGATCATCGCCGGCTTCGGGTTCAACGTCCGCGCTTCGTTCCATGCGAGCTCAACCTGTTTCTGTTCTAGCGGCGCGTACTCGGGACCGTATGAGACCACCACGTGCTGGGGCTTCGATTCTTTCGTCTCGGCCACCGCATGTAGCCAGCGTGTTCCGCCGAGTGATTCGACGCGGGAGAACTCCACTTTCTGGCCGCCCTTGCCACGAATGCCTGTCTTAAGAAGCTCATCGGTCCACTCAGACTGGCGAAGGGTCGATCCGCTCCTTGCTACCGCACCATCCGCCTCCTTGGACAGATGCTCAGCATCGGAGAGAGGCTTAACGGCAGCTACTGGTACAGCCTCTACAGTGAACGGACCCGAAACGCGAACCTTGCGTTCGTCTCTGATCGGATCGTCGTAGAGCTCTACCTGAGAGGGAGGTTCACTATTCGTGATCGAACCCAGGGTAAGGTGGGGAACACTCCTGTATTTAAGACCGCTGCCCACTCCCTCAAGAGGATGGCGAAGGTCGAAG
>Ga0315282_10000576_pt1 | contig 71977 bp, 57 predicted proteins | sample YL17G07_20_MG_FD_203693 | JGI IMG/M metagenome (GOLD analysis project Ga0315282, IMG submission 203693) | Sediment microbial communities from Yellowstone Lake, YNP, Wyoming, USA - YL17G07_20 | ecosystem: Environmental > Aquatic > Freshwater > Lake > Sediment | place: USA: Wyoming | collected... | reverse complement strand
CATAATATAAGCGAAATCTGTTCCCAGGGGACCGATCACCAATTTTGCGATTCGAGTTCCGAAAAGGGCTCCGGCCGTCTGTCCAAAAGCGACCAAGGGGAACAGACGCTTTCCCGCTTCTTCGGTATAGATGTCGTTGGCGAAGCCCCAGAACTGGGCAATGACCATGATATTGAAGATCCCGACCCAGATGAAAAAGATGATGCCCATTGTCCCCATAGGCATTCCCCAAACATGGAAGAGGTAGAAGAGGCCCAGGTTGGATATAAAAAAGAGGGTAACCCAAGTGATGAGCAACTGTCGCGGAACTTTAGACGCAAGGCGGCTGAACCCCTTGATCACAAAAATTAATAGAATCGCCTGAGCTCCGGCGAGGTAACTTCTCACCAGCGGGCCCATCGATGATATAACCAGAGCTTCCCGAACAGGCTTGATGAGATAATAAGCCATGAGCAGGAGAAAGATGTTGAGGGTCAAAAGAAAAACGGTGATGGCCTCGCCGGGGCGGATGTCCGTAAAAATCTTGAGAAAGCGGTAGGCGAGTCCCGGCGATTTTGTCTTTGTCCCCATGGTTGTAACGTTTTCCATGCGAATCGCCCTCCTTTATTTCGACTCCAGATCAAAGAGAACGGCCTTTTCGCCCTTGTCTTTGATCAGATCCTTGAGTTTCTCGAGAATCAAATCCCTCCGCTCGAGGAGTCCCTTGATCTCCTGGGCGTTGAGATAGGGCTTGAGCGTCGCTTCGGCGCCGAGAGGGTTGAGGTCGAGAAGTCCTTGATAGAGGCGCCTCGAGCAGCGCGTGATCATAACTTCCGGTAGAAACTCCGGGCTCGGGTCGAACGCCTCGGCGAAGTCGACCCGGCAGACGCGCCAGGTTTCCTTGTGGATGAGGATATCTCTCGGGCTCAGGTGGTCGCACGAGGTCAGGGCTTCAAAAACGTTGATCTCTTCGAGGGCTTCGGCGAAAGCCTGAGGGTTCGGCGGGTCGATTTTTTTTAGCCCCCGATCTCTCTCGCTCAGGCAGTTTTCGAGGTAGATCTGGAGCGAGCCTTTCCTTCCCTGGATCTCCCGTTCGACCAAGGGAGGGACGATATTGATTTTGAGGAGTTTCGTCAGCTCATAAGCGGCGAGCTCGTATTGATAGCTGATCGGAAAGTTCGTCGGCCGCCGGGTGTCGAGATACTTGAAGTACCCTCGCCGGCCGATTTTCCCATCGTGGAGGTTGATGGTCCAGCCCTCTCCACGTCCGCCTTCGGCACCCTTGAGGATGGTGCCGACACTCGCTTTTTTGAGATAGGCCTCTAATTCTTTTTGCTCGGCGTCGGTTTGGCCTGTGGGCCGGAGAGCAGAGGCATACTGTCCCACGAAAAATAGACCGAAAACGACCAGCCCCCATAATATTTTTTTGTCCATCATTAATACACTCCAACGGTTAGACGTCCGTTTTCGTCGATGATCAAGGCCGTGAGATAGCCGTGGTAAATGGCCGCGATGCCCGTGTCGCTAATCCAGACCTTCCCGCCGAACTTCTTGATATCCCTCTCGATGGTTTCTCTCGAGGCGGGGATGCTCGGCGTATGAGCGATGATGATTCGTTTGGCGCCGAGGGCGGCGAGAATTTTGTCGACTTCTTCCTCATAGGAATCTTTCGCCGTCGGCAGGTCCCGGTTCCAGAGCGGGCTTTCGGGGGCGAAGGTGATCCTCTGCCGGGGGAGAGCTTCGCTCTTAAAAATTTTCTGGAATTCGGAGCGGTATTGTTTGTTGATCCAGGTCAATCCTTTGATGGCATATTCAAGGTTGAGCCCTCCGTGGACGAAGACCGTATCGTTGATCTTGATGATGACGTTTTGTTCGGCGAGCCACCGGCCGTCGAGCAAAAGAAAAGTCTCCGTATAATTCTTCTGAGCCTCGGGATCGCTCATGAGGTTTTTCCAGAGCTCGTCATCGTCGCCGTTTTTGTTTTTTCTCTTGAATTCCGCTTCGATCTTCTCCTTGTAATCCGGAGAAAGGTAGTCTTGGAATTGGCTGGGAGTGACATATTCTGGATTTTTGATCGCCTCGCCGATGATGTTCAGTTCCTCATGGTTGCCGATCAGCTGATGGACCATACCGCCGGCGGCTCTGGCCTCCTTATCAAGCTGCCTGATCAGGTCGAAGATTTTCCGGGCTTGGTCTCCTCGATCCATGACGTCCCCCATTTGGACGAGGTGCGCTTTGCCGCCTGTCCAATGAAGGTCACTGTCCACAATCTTGGTTCCCTTGAGGACCCTGATGAAATGGTCATAGTCACCGTGAAGGTCGCCGATGGTGACGATTTTTTCGACGCCCGTCCAGACGCATTGTTGGCTCGCCGGAGGGGGAGGCGGCGAAGCTAAACCAGGATTCAGCGGCGCCGGGGAGACAAGGGCGGATTGGGCTGTCGAGCAACAAAAGCCGCCGACGAATAGCGCCAGGCAGATAAAATAGGAAATCCGGAAGCGGGCGGAAAATTTTTCTAAAATTTCTGAACTCCGGGATCCAGAGCGCTGGCCGATCTGCCGAGGATTCTTCGTGTTCTGCCTCCTTTGGGAAATCAATTCTTTTTCCTATATTATTATAGATGAATCATTAGTCAAGAGGAAACTCAAAATTGCCGATAGAAACGCATCCCGTCTGGAAGATTGGAATTCCAGGGATACGATCCGGAAAATTCGGGACATAACCCTTTTCTCTCGAAAAGGGATTGTGTCCCATGAATTTTCCGGCCATGTTCCAGAATTTCGCCTCACGGCTATCGGCAATTTTGGTAGAAAATCGAAAATTCCGGTTGTTTTTTAAGAGATCGGCGACAGGGCCCGAGCCAAACTGTTCAACGGTCGTTTTCTCCGTCAATTGACTATTTTTCAACATAGTATTATTTTATGCTCAGCCAGGGATAAGATGGGACATGAAGTGCCAGAAATTGCCCTGAAGCCAGGGATTGCCGAAGAAGGCGGAGTCTTTTCTCGGAAAGGAGGGAAACCATGTTTGCCCGAATGACCATCCTCCAGGTCAAGCCGGAGCGGATCGAGGCCGGCGTCAAGATTTACAAGACGAGCGTTGTTCCCGAAGCCAAGAAGCAGAGGGGCTACCGCGGAGCCTGCCTTTTGACCGATCCTAAGTCAGGGAAAAACATTTCGGTCACGTTCTGGAGAAATGAAAGGGACGCCCTCGCCAATGAGAAAAATCTCTACTACCAGGAACAGCTCGTGAAATTCCTCAATTTGATGGGCGGCCCGATGATCCGCGAAGGATACGAGGTCAGAGTTCATTGCTTGGAGCCGTGGGTTAAACCGAAGCCCAAAAAGAAACCGACGCCAAGAAAAAAGTGATGTCTCCCCGTTTTCTTTGATTTTCTGCGCGCAGCGTGATAACGTTCCTTTCTCGTGGACAAAATATACACGAAAAAATTCAAGATTCACACCTATGAAGTGGATTTTCGGACAAAGGCGCTCCCGCTCTCGCTTCTGAATTATCTCCAGGACGCGGCCGGCGACCATGCCGCCCTCTTGGGCTTTTCCCTCCCGGATCTCATGCCCAAGGACCTCACCTGGATGCTTTCCCGCTATCACATCAAGGTTTCCCGGTATCCAGGTCTTGACGAATCGATTGTCGTTTCCACCTGGCCTTCGGGCAAACAAGGGATTTTTGCCCTCCGGGATTTTGAGGCCGCGGATGAAAAAGGGGAGCTGATCATTGCCGCCACGAGCTCTTGGGTTTTGTGGAACGTCAAGACGAAAAAACCCGCCCGGCTGGAAGAGAATCTTCCCGGCCGGTTCGCCTTAGAGAAAAGGGCGATCCCTGATGATTTTTCACCGCTGCCTCCGTGTTCGCCCTCCGACCGGGAACTTTCCTTCCGCGTCGGGATGCAGGACATCGATTTTAACAATCACGTCAATCATGCGGTTTATATTCAATGGGCGTTGGAAACGGTTCCCGAGGATGTCCTGCGCACCGCCCGGCCCATGGACATCGAAGCGGATTACAAAGGCGAGGCCTTTTATGGAGACGAGGTCGTCTCGAAAATCCGGAGAACCGGGGATGAATCCGGGTCCATTTTTCTTCACGGGATTTTTCATAAAACAGGCGCCGAACTCACCCGTCTCAGAACGGCCTGGTCGCACGAATAAATCAAGCTAATTGACTTTCGCCCGGGCTTTTGATAAAAAGCTCATAGGGAAGCTGAAGACCATGGTTATAAAAAAACGAGAGAAAAACAGCATCGTCATCTTTGATATCGAGGGGGAGATCAGGCGGTCGGACATCACGGATGTCACGCTCCACCAATTGGTCAAGGAACAGCTCGAGGGCGGGAAAAAGCACATCCTTCTCAATTTCGACAAGGTGGAATTCATCGACAGCTTCGGTGTCGGCGAGATCCTGGCCAGCTACATCTCGACGCATAACCTCGGGGGGAAGCTCAAGCTTGCCCGGATCTCCAAGAAGCTCTACCTTATCTTCCAGGTCACCATGCTGACCAAGGTCCTGGACATCCACGAGGAAGAAGACTCGGCCCTCCAGAGTTTCTTTAAGGATTGATTTTCTCTTCGATTTTTCGAGCGGCGACTAGGCCGCTCGAGAGGGATCCAAGGGAGAGTCGCTCCCTTGGTCGCAGGGCGGGGTGGAACGCCCCGCCCGAGAAAGGGAGGCAGGGAGCGAAGCGAGCGTTGGAAGGGGGAAACGCGAAGCGGGTTCCTCCTCCAAAGTGACTTGGGACACCCCATGGCGAAGAATCGCCTTTTTAGGATCCTCTCGGCCGTTGTCAATATCAAACCCGGCGAAGAGCGCCTTGCCTTCCTGCTGTTCGCTTATTCCTTCTTCATCTACGCTCCGTTCTCCATCATCAAGTCCTTCCGGGACGCGAGCTACCTGGAGGATCTGAGCTCAAAGAACCTTCCATGGGCTTACGCCGCGACAATTTTGGTTGCCGTGGTCGTGTCCTTCCATGCCAAACTCCAGACCAGGATCTCGAGACGACTCCTTCTCCTCTCGACCTTGATCTTTTTTGTCGCGACAAGCCTTTGTTTTTGGGCGCTTTTTGGATTGTTGGCCTGGAAATGGCTGGCCCTCGTTTATTGGATGTGGGCCAATATTTTCGTCGTCGTCCTCACGACACAGTTCTGGTTTCTGGTCAATGACGTCTATAATCCGCGGGAAGCCAAGCGGCTCATCGGTTTCTTTGGAAGCGGCGGCATCCTGGGAGGACTCGTCGGGTACCTTTTGACCGCCTTTTTAGCGAAATGGATGGATCCGCACCTGCTCCTGCTTTTGGCGGCGGACTTTCTATTAGCCTGCATCCTTGTTGCCCGGACCCTATTCGCCTGGCTGAAGAAAAATGAAACCCAGTTCGCGGCCGAGCGCTTCGCCCCAGAACGGCCCATAACCGAACCGGCCAAGGTCGGTTTCCTGGACAGTTTCCGGAGCGTCCGCCGCAGCGATTATCTCCGGCTCGTTGCCGCCGTCGTCTTTATCACCGGCGTCGTGTCCACCTTCATCGACTGGCAGTCCAAGAACATCATTGAGGGCCAGCCCCTGGCCAAGGCCAACCTCACCTCGTTTTTTGGCTTTTTCAATGCGGGCATTCTCGTTTTTGCCTTTCTCTTTCAAATTGTGTTGACCAGCCGCTTCATCAACCGTTTCGGCATACGCCCCGGGCTGATGATTTATCCTCTCATCGTCCTTCTCTGTTCTCTGGGGATTGCGGCCTGGCCGACCCTGGTTTTTGCCATCACCATCAAGGGAAGCGATAAGGCCTTGTCCTATTCCATCAACCAGTCGTCACGGGAGCTCCTCTATATTCCCGTTCCGCCGGATTTGAAATACCGAGCCAAGGTTTTTATCGATATGTTCTTGAACCGGTTTTCCAAGGCGGTGGGCGGAGTGCTTTTGCTGGGTCTTTTTTTCATCGTCGGGCGCAAGCCTATCGCGGCCATCGGCCGGGAGCCTATTTTTTGGGTGAGTCTCATAACCGGCGGATTCGTCCTGCTCTGGATCGTCATGAACTTCAAAATTAGCGGCGCCTATGTCCGGGAAGTCAAGGACCAGCTCGGCAAAAAGTGGGAGCGGGCCGATCGGGTTGTGGCCGGGAAGATGGATGTGGCTGCGGCCAAGCTCGTCGTCAACGCCCTTGAAAGCCGGAGGCAGAGCCCGACTTTGTTCGCCCTGCATCTCTATGAGCTGGCCCGCCAGAACAAGCTGACGCGCGAAACGAGAGAGCTTCTGGCGCTTGAACCCGCGGAGAGTCCGTCGTCCTTTTCCCGTCCGCTTTTTGAATACGACGCTTCCTCCTGGCTTCCCGATTTTGAAGAGGGAATCCCTCCCGCCGAGATGGAAAAGGAAATCCAGGAAATTCTGTCGCTCGAAGGCTACCAAAAAGTCATGGGGGAATATGCCGGGAAGGTGTTTGAAGATAAAAGCGAGGCGGCGGAGACAGCCCGAATGGAGCTGGCCAAAGCGATTGGCCTGATGGACGGCCGCTCGCTGCTTGCGGCGAGGTTGGAAGACCTGCTTCTTGATGCTTCGCCGAGGGTCTTTCAGTATGCCGCGGAATCCGCCGGGAAACTCAAAAAAAAGGAATACGTTCCGATTCTCATCCGGAAACTTGCCGATCCGAAGACGCGTGAAGATGCGATGTCGGCCCTCGAAAAATACGGAGGATTGATCGCCGGAGCGTTATCGGATTTTCTTTCGGATACGGGCGAAGCCTTGGAGATTCGTCAACACGCGGCCTCGCTTCTGGCTCAGATCGCCACGCAGGAAGCGGCGGACATCCTCCTCGAGGAGCTGGGGCGGGGTCAGGAAAAATTGAATGAAGAGGTCATCGACGCCTTGGACCTCATGCGTTCGCGCCGGCCGAAGATTGAATTCGAAGAAGAGGCCGTGCGCGGCCGGTTCGCTGCGGAAATTGAAAAGTTCGGGTCGGCCAGGAGCCCCTCCGACCTGCTTCCTCTTTTTAAACTGCTCGGTCTCATCTATGACCATGAAGATATATTCCGGGCCTATCAGAATTTATTGAGAGGGACGAAGGATTCAGTCGCCTATGCCGTCGAGCTTCTTGATAATACGGTCGGCCTGGAGATCAAGGGCCGTCTTTTCCCGGTTCTGGAAGGTTTCTCGGGCAAAAAGGGCGAGGCTTGAAATCTATGAAGAGCGGACATATCCATCAGCTCCTGCGACGCGTCGTGGACATCCAGCCCGAGGAGACCAGGGGCGCCTTGTTGATGGCCGCCTATTTTTTCTTCATTACCTCTTCGGCCTACATCATCAAAGCCGTGAAAATTTCCCTCTTTCTGCACAGGCTGAATTACTCGAAGCTTCCCTATGCCTATTTGATCACGGCGGCCCTCATGGGCTTTGTCGTCTCTCTCAACACAAAGCTCCTGAAATCGATGAAAAGGTCGCGCTACGTCTCCCTGAGTTTGATGTTCTTTATCGCCGGCCTCGTCGTCTTTAGGCTTCTCTTCAGAATTTCCTGGGACGGGATCTTGATTTTTTATTGGCTTTGGTCGGATGTTTTCTTGGTCTTGTCGGTGACCCAGTTCTGGATTCTGGTCTACGATCTCTACCAGCCGCGGCAGGTCAAGCGCTTTGTGAGCTTCTTCGTCAGCGGCGGCCTCCTCGGCGGAGTCTTCGGCTCGCTCCTCGTGACTTTTCTGGCCAAGGCCCTCCAGACGGAAAACCTTCTCCTCCTCTGCCCGGCGTTCCTCGTTTTTTGCCTGGGGATCGTTCGATCCATGGCCAAGGCGCCCGTCGGCGAGATGAAGGAAAAAAAGCCGGGAGGTGCCGGTCCTCCGCAAGAAAAGGCCGGCTACTGGAAGAGTTTTCAAGTCCTGACCAAGAGCCGCTATCTCGTGCTTTTGAGCTGTATGATGGCCGTGACCATCATCGTTTCGACGTTGATCGATTTTCAGTTCAACGCGATCATCACGACGAAATTCGGGAAGAATTCCGACGCCCAGACGGCGTTCCTGGGGATGTTTTTCACGCTCCTCCTCGTTTTTTCCTGGATTTTGAACGTCTTATTAACCAACAGAATCCTTAAGAATTTCGGCCTCAAAGTCGCCCTGCTGGTCACTCCCCTGATCCTGATGCTCGGAGCGGGGGCTCTCTTCATCATCCCCTACGCCCGGAGGATTTTTTGGGCCGTCGCCGTCAAGGGAGCCGACAAGAGCTTAACCCACACCTTCAGTCAAGCCACCCGGGAAGTGCTCTACATCCCCGTTCCTCAGGAGATCAAGTATAAAGCTAAAATGTTCATCGATATGTTCGTCAACAAGCTGGGCGACGGGTTGGCGGCGCTGCTTTTGATGGTTTTCTTTTCCCTTCTCGGTTTTTCCCTGCCCCAGCTGAGCTTTATCACCCTGGCCTTCACCGGGATCTGGGCCATTCTCGATATTCGCATCACGCATGAGTACGTGGGCATCGTCAAGAAGAACCTGACGATCAAGTGGCCGGACGCCGACAAGTTCGTCTTCGAGCAGATCGATATCGATGCGACCAAGCTCATCTTTGACACCCTGGAGAGTAAACAGCGCAGCTCGGTGCTTTATGCGATGAACCTCCTCGACCTGATCAAGAAAGAGAAGCTGAGCCCGGAGCTCAAGCGGATCATCGCTGCGAAATCATCCGAAGTCCAGGCGGGCTCCTTGGATTCGCTTTTAGATGTCCACGGGGAGACGCTCGTTCCCGAATGGGAGGACGAGCTGGAGGATCAGGATCTGGATGCGCAGGTCCAGGAAATCCTGTCCCTCGATGTTTATCAGGAACTGATGCGGGAACGCGTCGAAAAGATCGCCGCAGCCAAGGACGGGGGGACGCTCGTTTCCCAAATGGAAGTCGCCAAGGCTTTGGGGATGATGGCCGCGGATTCCCCCCTCGTTCAAAATCTGGGCCGGCTGTTGCGGCATGATTCTCCGGAGGTCGTCCGCTACGCTTTGGAAAGCGCCGGCCGGCAGAAAAGGAAGGAATTCGTTCCGCTCATCGTCCCTCATTTGGGCCGGCCGGGGACACAGCAGGCTGCGGCCCAGGCCCTCCTTGAATACGGCGAGAAAATTGCCGGGACGCTCAAGGATTATATGGCCGACCCGATGGAAGACAAAAAGCTGAGAAAAGCCGTTCCCGAAGTTCTGGCCCGGATGGGAACCCAGAGGGCCGCGGATTTCCTTGTCGGGGAGCTCAAGAAGAGGGATTCCGATGTCCAAGAGGAAACGGTCGAAGCCCTGACCAAGATCCGGTCCAGGAATTCTCGTCTTCAATTCCGCGCCGAAGAAATCGAGGCCGAGGTTTTTGCCGCCGTCAAAAAGGCGGGCGTCCTCGTTTTGGAGCTGTTCGCCGCCCAAAAGGAAAACAAAAAGGCCGTCTTGAGCGGCGAGCTCGAGAATATCCTGGCCAGCACCCTGAAACAGATCTTTGAGCTCCTTAGCCTCGTCTATCCCTCCGAAGACGTGACCCGGGCTTATCAGAATTATCGCGAAGGGACGAAGGGGTCCATGGATTACGCCCTCGAGCTGCTGGAGAACATACTCAAAAAGGACACGAAAGACGTCCTTTTGCCGCTGCTCGAGGACCGGCCTCTGGACGAGAAGGCCCAGGCCTGCCGCAAGATTCTGAAAATGCTTGAAAAGTGACGGGATTAACCCAAATTTGCCGATAGAAACGCATCCCGTCTGGAAGACTGGAATTCTCGGGACACGATCCGGAAAATTCGGGACATAACCCTTTTCTCTCGAAAAGGGATTGTGTCCCATGAATTTTCCGGTCATGTCCCGGAATTCCGCCTCGCGGCTAACGGCAATTCTGGAATTAACGGGTCTCTCTCCAAATTGACCCGGTTGTGTTATAATTGATATAGACTAGTTCACCATGGCGACGCTTTATGTCTATCCCAAACAGGAAGAGGCCTACTCCATTGTTTTGAAGGACGCACAGGTATCCCTTGGCCGTTCGGCCGACAATGAAATCCCCATCCCCGACCCGTTCTGTTCAAGCCACCACGCGTTCATTTACCCGGCGGAGTCCGGATATGTCATCCGGGACAACGGCAGCAAGAACGGCACCTTCGTCAACGGCAAGAAAATAACGGCCGTGATCGAGCTTAAGGAAGGAGACGAAATCCTCGTCGGCTCGGTCCGCATCCTTTTCAACAAAGAGCTTCTGACGAACGTCGAGGTGACCGATATTCCCGCGGGGACAACGAGCGTCAACACCGTGATCCACTTTAAAGACATCCTGGCCAAACCGACCCAACGGACGACGATTCAAGCCATCCCCATCACGGAAATGGACGAGGTCCGGGCCGAGAACAAAGTCTTTTCCGTCCTGAGCGAGGTCAGCCAGGCCCTCGTCCTCCACAAGCCGTTGGGCGAGCTCCTCGAGTTCGTCATGGACCTCATTTCGGCCCACCTCAAGATGGACCGGGGAGTCCTGATGCTCAAGGAGGGAAATCCCATCCAGTTGATCCCCAAGGTCATCCGGGTCAACAACAAATATTTGCAGAACCAGAAGATCCAGGTCAGCCGGAGCATCATGAACATGGCCTTCGAGCAGCAGCTGGCCGTCCTGACGTCGGACGCGGCGGTGGACCCGCGTTTCAAAGGCCGGGAAAGCATCGTCAATTCGGGCATCCATTCGGCGATGTGCGTTCCCCTGTGGAACAACAAGGAAGTCATCGGGATTATCTACGCCGACCGGATCTCCCTCCTCCAGGAGTTCAGCGAGGAAGACCTGAGGCTTTTGACGCTGCTCTCCAACCTGGCCGCTATCAAAATTGAAAACGCGAGGCTCATCGAGCAGACCATCGAAATGGAGAAGATGGAACGGGAGCTTGAACTCGCCGCTCAAATCCAGAAAGATTTTCTCCCCAAGGCCACGCCCTCCTGCGAGAACTACGCCATCACCGGGAAAAATATCCCCTGTCAACAGGTCGGGGGCGACTATTATGATTTCATCCTCATCGATCCGTCCCGGATCGGGATCGTCGTGGCGGATGTCTCCGGGAAGGGCGTCAGCGCCTCCCTGCTCATGGCCTCTCTCCGGGCGGCCCTTCACTCCGAGGTTCATCCGCGCTATGATCTGGCGGCCATGGCGGCGAAGCTCAATGACTTTGTCCATCGGAGTTCGGCGATCAATACGTTCATCACCTTCTTCTTCTGCGAGCTGAACAGGAAGACCGGGGAGGTGACGTTCATCAACGCCGGACACAATCCTCCTTTCGTCTTAAGCCGGGATGGAAAAGTTCGGCGGCTGGGGAGCTCCGGCCTCTGTCTGGGGATGCTCCCCCAGATGGCCTACCAGGAAATGAAAGAAACTCTCAAGTCCGGGGATGTTTTCATCCTCTACACCGACGGTATTACGGAGAGCCGGAACGCCAACAACGAGGAATTCGGCGATGAGCGTCTGATCGATGTCTGCCGGAAAAATGCCAAGGCCAAGGCGGACGAACTCATGAACGTCGTCTTTGGTGATTTGGAAACGTTCACGAGCAACGCCCCTCCGGCCGATGACCGGACCCTCGTTGTCGTCAAAAGATTAAGCTGACCCCCTTTTTTCTGGTATTTTTCCCTCAAATTTCTTATCATATTGGGACGCCATGAAACATGAAAAAGGTTCGACTATGAAAAAAACAGCGCTGGCCAAGCTCATTCTCATTCTCCTCTTCGTTTTTCCTTATAGTTTGTCCGGAGCGGCTCAGGCCTCCGAGCGAGCAGGCCGGGTCGTCCCCGTCGATGCCGTCTATGATGATATCGCCAAGTTTATCAGCGGCAAGCCCTGCACTTCGGAGAGTTGGAAAGCTCTCCAGGCGTCAACGGAATGGAAGAATTTCGCCGCCGGACTCGAAAAGAGCTGGGCGGAGCTCGAGGCCAAACGCCTGGGCCCGATGAAAAAGTGGGCGCAGGCCGAACTCGCCGAGCCGAACGCGGTGACGAATGTCCTCTTCTATCCTTTCGGCGGCCCGGATTTTTTGACCGCCTTTCTTCTCTTTCCCAACGCCGACACCTACGTCCTTCTCGGTCTGGAGTTCATCGGAAAGCTGCCGGAGTTCGATCAAGCCTCGTCCGGCGTGCTCAAACACATGGAAATTTATTTGGCCAACCTCAACGCGGCGCTGGCCGACTTTTTCAACAAGAGCTATTTCATCACCAAGAACATGAATGCCACCCTGACGAGGGATAAAGTCGACGGCGTTCTCTCCGTCATCTGTTTCTTCCTCGCCCGGACGAATAACACGATCTTGTCCATCAAGCGCTGCGAGGTTATGGACAAGGGAGAGATCCTGGATTACGAGTTCACGCTCCCGCGCAAAATCTTGAGGCGGCCGTACGGCGTCAAAATCGAATTCTTGGCCGATGGAACGAACAGACTCCGGACTGTTTATTACTTTTCCTGCGACCTGGAAGATAAGGTCTTTACTAAAGATTCGGCCTTTTACCTCTGCCTCGACAGGTTGATCTTCGAGACGACCTTCATCAAGTCGGGCTCCTACCTCTTGCACTATAAGGAGTTCTCGAACATCCGGAACCTAGTTCTGACCAAAAGCCGTTTTGTCTTGGAAGACGACACGGGAATTCCCTTGAGATATTTTCCGGCCAAGGACTGGGAGGCGCAGCTCTATGGCGAATACATCGAGCCGGTCAGTGATTTTAGGGGCGTTGAACAATTCGATCTCAAAGCCGCTTACGAAGACACGGCCAGAGTCAAGAAGCTGTCCTTCCATCTCGGCTACCACTGGGGATCCAACAAAGATTCCGTCCTGTATTTTAAGAGAAAAAACGGCGGGGCGGTCCGCTGAGACGGCATCGTGAAGACCAAATTCAGCCTTTTCACGGCAACGGCCCTCGTCATGGCCAATATGGTCGGGACGGGCGTCTTTACCAGTCTGGGCTTTCAGGTCGGCCAAGATGCGGCGGGCCGGCCGGTGATCATCTCGGGATTGGCCCTCATTCTGTTATGGATCATCGGCGGCCTGGTCGCCCTCTTCGGGGCCCTGACCTATTCCGAGGCTGGCGTCCTGTATCCCCGTTGCGGCGGCGAATACCACTACTTGACCAGAATGTATCACCCCGCCATCGGCTTCCTCTCGGGCTGGATCTCGTTTCTGGTGGGTTTTGCCGCGCCCGTCGCGGCAGCGTCGATGGCCCTCGGGGACTATCTGCGCGAGGCCTTGGCTCTCCCGGAATTCGTCGGCGGGTCGCTTTCGTTTCTGCGGACGTCTTCGCTTGTCGCGATCGCCGTCATCGTCATCCTGACCGTGATCCATGCCACGGATAAACTGGTAGGCGCCAGGTTCCAGAACATCATCACGATTTTTGAGATCCTCTTCATCTTGGCTCTCGTCGGCGTCGGCCTGGGCCTCGGACGATCGACGCATCTTTCTTTTGCCTTGACGAAGACCGCCGTTCAGAACATCCTGACCCCCGCTTTCGCCGTGTCCATGTTCTTTGTCGCCTTCTCCTATTCTGGCTGGAACGCGGCGGCTTATGTTGCCGGCGAAATCGAAAAGCCCTCCAAAAACCTGCCGATCAGCCTGATCTCGGGCACGGTCTTCGTCATGGTGATGTATGTCCTTTTGAACTTCGCCTTTCTTCACACCGTGCCGCTGGCCGAGCTGGCGGGCAAGCTCAAGATCGGAAGCATTTTCGCGAACAAAGTCCTCGGGCCCCAGGGAGGAAGGATCATGGGCGGGATGATTTCCTTTCTCCTCCTGTCCAGCATAAGCGCCATGGTCATTGCCGGGCCGAGAGTTTCCAAGGTCATCGGCGAGGATTACTATCTGTTCCGCTGGTTGGGCCGGAAAAGTCGGAAGGACATTCCGTCCCTGGCCGTTCTCACCCAGGGTGCCCTGTCGATTCTCTACATCGTCACCTCGACGTTCGAGCAGGTCATCGTTTTTGTCGGCTTCACGCTGAACTTGTTCACGTTCATGACGGTTCTGGGGGTGATGATCGTGAGGAAAAAACATCCGGACCTGCCGCGGCCCTATAAGACGCTGGGCTACCCCGTCGTCCCGGTTTTGTTTTTGTTGATCAATACCTGGATCTTGGTCTATGGTTTGCTTTACAGGCCCAAAGAATCTCTGGCCGGCCTGTCTATAACCGCGCTCGGTTTTTTTGTTTATTGGCTCGACAAGAAAGCGAGACCGAAAAATCTCCAGCCGTTCGGCAAGCCGCCTTGCCCTTGATTTACTTCGGCGCGGAAGCCTCGATCCGGACGTGCATTTTCGGCTATAATTGCCAGAGCGGATAACGATCCAGGATAAAACCATGAGCAAAAATGCACAAGCCCCCTCAATCCTCAAGAAATGGATCATCGCCGCCCGGCCCTGGGCCCTTCCGGCCTCGACCATGCCGGTCGTCTTCGGGACCTCGCTGGCCGTCGTCACCGGAGGCGCACGCTTGGACTTGTTACGGTTTCTGCTCGCACTTCTGGCGATGGTCGTCCTTCATTCGGCGGCCAACATGCTGAGCGATGTCTTCGATTTTCGGCGCGGGCTCGACAAAGACGTCACGCCGGTGAGCGGAGCCATCGTCCGGGGATGGCTGTCCGGCAAATCCGTGGCGGCGGGCTCGGGCGTCCTTTTCCTCGCCGGCATCGGTTTTGGACTCTGGCTGGTGGCCCTCACGGGAACGGTCCTTCTCATCATTGGGCTCGCCGGGGTCACGATCGGCGCCAGTTATACGCTCCTCAAATATCACGCCCTCGGAGACTCGGCCGTTTTTTTGAATTTCGGCCTCCTCGGGTCGCTTGGCGCCTGGGTTGTTCAGACGAAAGAATTTTCTTGGATCCCCGTTATCTGGACCGTGCCCATGGCCATGCTCGTCATCGCCATTCTCCACGCCAACAACTGGCGCGACACCATCTCGGATGCCGAGCGGCGGGTCAAGACCTTCGCCTCGATCCTTGGCGATCGGGGATCGCTCGTTTACTATGGATTTTTGATCTTCGGCTCGATGGCCATCATTTTCGGGCTCATATTCGTTCCCCGCTTCGTCTCAGCCGGGCTTCCGGCCATGCCCTGGACATTCGTCGTCATTCTCTTCGCCCTGCCCCGCGCTCTTCATCTCTGGGGGCGGGCGAGACGCCGCCGCAATCCCCGGCAGCCTATGGATTTCATCATCCTTGACGGCGCGACGGCCCAGTACAACTGGATCTTCGGAGTGCTCTGCACCGTCGCTCTGTGGCTCGAATACTTTTTGAAACTCGGATGAGAATGGAAAAGGCCTCCTCCCCTTTGAAGGGAGAAGGACGGGGTGAGGGCGGAGACAAGATGGCCTCCTCTCCAAATTCCCTCCAGCCTCGTTTTCTTTTAACAACCATCTTGGCCGTTCTTCTTTTCGTTCCCCTTTTTGTCTTCCGCTCCATCGGGCCCCTTGACTTCTGGTGGTGGATGAGCGTCAATATCGCGGCGCTTCTCGCCCTGGTTATTCTTACGGACAAGCCTTCCGCTTCCCAGATTGTCTCCGACTTCAAATCTCAACCGGCTCGGAAGATCGGCCTCGGAATCCTGACCGCGCTCCTCCTCTATGGCGTTTTTCTCGCGGGAAATGGACTCTCCCGGCAAGTCTTTCCTTTCGCAGATTTGGACATTGCCCGCGTTTACGGCTTTAAAGAAGGGGCCTCGACGCTCCGCATCGCCCTCCTCATGGTCGGCCTCATCGGGCCGGGCGAAGAACTCCTCTGGCGCGGGTATGTCCAGCGCCGTTTTCAAGCCTCGTTCGGCGGAGTCGGCGGCTGCCTTCTGACCGCCGCGCTTTACGCCTCTGTTCATGCCGGAAGCGGCAATATCATTCTGGTCTTGGCCGCCGCGGTCTGCGGGCTTTTTTGGGGCTTCCTCTATCTCCGCTTCAAATCCGTCCTTCTGGTCGCCGTCAGCCACACGCTCTGGGACGGGCTCGTCTTCCTCCTCTTTCCGTTCGGGCCCTAATTCGGCGCCGTCAGCCGAATCTTTGCTGCGGACGCCGGACAGCACAATGATTCTAAAAAGCCCAGCCTATTTCACATGTAGTATATCTGATTTTCAGCAGAGGAGCTCGTTTGAAAAATCCGGTTCTCTTGTTGTATTATAATGATCACTCCAAAAAACGGCCGATCAAACAACATCCAGAGAAATGAAGGAGCCGCCATGAAACGTTTGAGTCCGTTCCTGATTCTTCTGCCGCTCGTCGGGCTATTCGCCTTGGCGCAGAGCCAGGATATCGTCTCGGTCAAGGTCCTCCCCTCCGCCGAAGCCTTCAAACTCGGCGAGACTTATTCCCTCACGCTCGAAGTCAGCGTGCGCGTGCCCTATCATATCAACGCCGAACAGCCGCTCGAGGATTTTCTGATCGGAACGACGGTCGATTTCAAGTCCCATCCCGGCGTGACTTATAAGAAGGTGACGTTCCCGACGGCCGAGATAAGAAAGCTCGAGCTGTCGGGCAATCCCATGGCCATTTATGAGGGCACGGTCAGGATTACGGCTGAGATCGCTCTGGCGGCCGATTTCACCGGCAAGGAGCTGTTGATCGAAGGCAAGCTCGGATACCAGGCCTGCGACGAGCGTTCCTGCCTGCCCCCGGCCGAGGCTCCCTTCAGCCGGAAAGTGGCGGTCGCCGGAGGGACGGGAATCGCCGCCTCGGAAACGCCGGCCGCCAAGACGCCGGCTAGGCCAGCGGTCGAGGTCATGAAAGAAACTCCGTCCCGGGCCCAGGAACCTCAGGGGCAGAGAGCCGTTGAGCCTTCGGAAGCTCAAAAAGAGAAAGCCGCTCTAACCGCCGAAGATATCGCCCAAACAAACAAAAAAACGGCCAATCCCTTTGAGAATAAAGGACTTTTTCTCATGTTTGTTCTGGTCTTCATCGGCGGACTGGCGCTCAACCTGACGCCCTGCATTTATCCGCTCATCCCCATCACGATCAGTTATTTCGGCGGCCAGTCCCAGGGCAAGAAAGGGAGTGTTGTCGTCCACTCGATCATCTATGTCCTCGGCCTGGCCGCGACATATTCCATCCTGGGCGTCGTCGCGGCGTTCACCGGAAGCCTGTTCGGCGCCGCCCTGCAGATTCCGCTGGTGCTCGTCGGCATCGCCCTCATCATGGTCCTCCTGGCGCTCGGCATGTTCAATGTCTATGAATTGCGCGTGCCGGCGTTCCTTAACAAATTTGCCGGTGGTTCACAGAAAGGATTTTTGGGGACGTTCTTCATGGGCCTGACTTGCGGCATCATCGCCGCGCCGTGCATCGGCCCCTTCGTCCTCGGACTTTTGACCTATGTCGGGAACGAAGGCAACGTCCTCCTCGGCTTCTCGCTGTTCTTCGTCCTGGCTCTGGGCCTGGGCCTTCCGTTCCTCTTTCTCGGTATTTTTTCGGGCAGCCTCGGCCGCCTGCCGCGGTCGGGAGCCTGGATGGTCTGGGTCCGGACAATCTTCGGCTTCATCCTCATTGCCATGGCCATCTATTTCCTGAAAACGCTGTTTCCCAACCCGCTCTTTTACAATTTGGCCCTGGCTCTGAACATGCTTGTCGCGGGCGTTTATATGGCCTGGATCGAGCCGACGAAAACGGCCGGCAAAGCGTTTCCCTATATCCGCAACATCTTCGGCGTGATTTTTTTCATCCTTGCTCTCTATATCGCGGCCACCGGCATCCAGGGTTATCTGGACGAAGAGATCGCGGCCAGGCTGCAGTCGATCTCCGCCGAGAAAGGCGGTGCCGTGACCGGCCTCGGCATTCCGGGGCAGTCCTATTCCGAGGAAAGGCTCGCTGCGGCCGTCCGTGAGGGGAAGCCCGTCTTCATCGATTTTTTCACCGACTGGTGCATCGAATGCAAGGAAATGGACAGGAAGACATTCTCCGCTGCCGAGGTCATCGCGGCCTCCCGGGATTTCGTCATGCTCCGCTCCAACCTGACGCGGGACACCGATCCCGTGCTCAAAGATCTCTATAAAAGATACCAGGTCAGGGGTTTTCCGACTTACGTCTTTCTTGGCGCGGACGGCAAGGAGATCTCCGAACTCCGGCTCGTAGGGTTCGAGAAAAAGCAGGATTTCGTGCAGAGGCTGAAGCGGGCCCTCGAGCTGAGCAAAAAATAAAACCGAAAGGCGTCAGAGTCTCCAACATGGGAGACCGAGTCATTATTTATTTGAAATGATATTGAGTCTGGATATCGGGGACGTCCTCCACTGCCTTCCCCTTTCCATCACAAGATAGACGTTATGATTCCGACTTGATTTGTTTTTTCCCTTCCATGACCATTCCCATCGACAGGAGAATGCATTTATCGATCACTTTTTTGTCATTGCGGACGAATTCCAATTCATAGAGCTGCCCGCTCCCCGCAGGCGTGACTTGGAATTTGAGCGGGTTTCCCTGAACCGGCAGGATTTCTTCCGGAGTCTCGCCGACGGGAGCGCCGAAGAGTTTTCCGTCCTTTTCGAAGAAATTGATCGTCATCGTCTGACCCTGAATATCAAAATCATAGTTCCCGGCGATTTCGTTATAGAGAGCTTTTTTGTCCACCGGCTTTTCTTGGGCCGACGATGCCGCGGAAAATGCCGCCGCAAGCAAAAATAGGCCGAGGCAAGCCACCAACCATGATCCTTTTGAATATTTTGTCATGCAGACCTCCTTGTCTTTGAGAAAAGCTTTTTCCTCATTATACGCGAATCATCAGGGAAAAGTTCAGGTTATTCCGAGGAATTTGGCCACCTTGAAAAGAATAAAGGGGCAAGGAAAATACTAGCCCTTTGTCCTCTGAAGGACGTCCAGGAATTCCGCCAGAATCATGGCCGTCGCGCCCCAGATTTTGTGCTCGCCGAAGGCAAAGAACGGGACATTCACCCGCTCGCCCCGGATCGTCCAATTTTCTTCGCGGACGTTCCGGGGGTCCGTCAAATGACGGAGGGGCACTTCGATAATTTCGGCCACCTCGTCCGGATAGGGATTGAACGACAAAGGCCCGTCCGCCGCGGCGACCACCGGGTAGATGCAAAAATTGCTCGGCGGAACAAAGAGGGGAGTCAAAGGACCGATGATTTTGATGCGGCTCGGGAAGACTCCGATTTCTTCTTCCGTTTCCCGAAGAGCCGTCCGGATGAAATCCTCACCCGGCTCCATCTGTCCGCCCGGAAAGCCGATTTGATCTTTGTGATGAAGGACGGTCGGCGTGCGGCGGATCAAAACCAGATGCCAGATTCCCTGCCGGGGATAGACGAGGACCATCACCCCGGCTTTCTGACAGATGTCCTCGACTTCGGTATAGACTTTTTGCCCGGGCCGCGGATGGGGCGCCATTTTCAGTTGGGCCGGCAGTCCGGGCTTCGCCGCTTTGAGCTTTTGCTCGAGCTCCTCCAAGAACGCGTCCCGTGTCATCTTCGAGTTTTCTATTTTCGATGATTTTGCGGAGGAAGGCAACCGGGAAAAATAATTTTACAGCCGCCAGAGGTAAGAAGCTTTGAAGAAGAATCCTCTTTTGGTCTCGAGGAAGCGGTCGGAGGGAACGTAGGTCTCGTCCCGCCATTCGAGTTTTTCATAAAGCGAGCCGTATCCGACATGAATGACGGTCCCGGGGATGTAGGTGAACGAAGCCAGGAAATCGGTCATCAGCCGTTTGCGGAAGGAATTGTATTCGACGATCGCCCGGAAGAACAGGTATTTGTTGACCTGGTAGGTATTCAGGCTGCGGATGATGGTGTAGTCATATTCTTTTTTGGCGTCGGCCGCGCGGCTGAAATCCGAATAGGCGAGGCTCAGGGCGAAGTTCAGGTTCTCCGAGGGAAGGAACGTGACGGAGGCTTGGGCATCGCTCCCCCGGCCTTGGTAGGGCGCGGCCACGTAACGGATCTTTTCGCCGTAAGAGTAGCCAAGGGTCAGCAATAGACGCTTGGAGAGCTGGCTGTTCCCCGTAATTTTGACATTCGACCGGCCGAACCGTCTGTCGAGGTAAACTTCTGTGGCGTATCGGCCGCCGACAGCGAGCTGCGTGGCGCGGGGGAGCAGGAAGCGGAGATCGAACTGTTCGGTCGTCTCCCAGAGGCCGCTGAACTTGTCCCTAACCTGGACGATGTGGATCATCGGATCGATCCGGAGGATCGTCCTCGATTTCGGATAAATCATCGGCGAGACGCCGACCTTGAGCCGGGTCAGGCCGTTCCGGGTCAGGTAGCCCGTATCGGTCTCGAAGTTCTTGCCCAGGTCCTGAAGGGCCGCGTCGATAATCCAGTCCCTGGTCCCGTAGTAGTATTCGAGGCCGACGGCATGGCCCTCGGTCTCGGCGGCCGTGCCGCCGCCCGGGCTCGTCGCGGAAACCAGGGCATGGTAGCTGAAATAGCTCGACGGGGAAAGGCGGATTTGGCCGTCCCCGCCGGCCACGACGTTGGTCCGGGAGCCTTCGAACCGGCCCGTCAAAAAGCCGCCGACGTAGCTGTCCTCGGTCAGAGCGTGTTTGTAGCGGACGATGGTGAAATGGGCGTAGGCGGCTTTCCCCCCCGCGGGCAGCTCATCCTGGGCGTATATCGAGGCGATCGTGTCCCGGGGGGTGATCTTGCCGTCGAGCTTGAATCCGAGGATTGGGTCGACGATCATCCGGGTGTGGACGACGGCGCCCAACGGATCGCCGGCCTGGTTGGCGGCCAGCGTGTATTTTTCCCGGCCTTCGAGAAAGAACGGCCGCTTTTCGGGATAGAAAAGCGCGTAGCGGAGATTGAAATCGACCTGCCCCGCGTCGGACTCGACTTGGCTGAAGTCGGGGTTGAGCGTGCCGTCGAGGATGAGCTGGGAGGTAATCCCGTATTTGGCGGTCAGGCTCAGGTCGCTTTGGCCTTTTTGATTTTTTAGCGCTCCGTCGTCGAGCAGGCTGTCCCGGCCGTGGGTGACGGCGGGCAGGAGCTCGAGGAGCGTGTAGTGCTTGATGTCGGTGAAGAGGAGGGTCCGATTCTGGGTTAGAAAATTCATCCCCTGGGCCGGGTCGAGCGGCGGCATCGTTCCCGACTCGGACAGACGGCTGATATACCGTTCAAAAATGATCCCCATCATGACGGGCTCATGCCGGCCGTAGCGGATGCTCTTGAAAGGGATGCGGATCTCGACGGCGTAGCCCTCGGCGTCGATCTTCCCCGCCGAGTACCAGACGACGTCGACCGTGAAGTCTTCCTGATTGCCCTCGAACTTGGAGTCGGCCTGGATGCCGAGCGGATTGACATAGAGGGCGTAGAGAGACTGCTGGTCGTCGAAGGTATCAAGGTTGAGGCAGACCCAGTCGTCGCTCCGGATGGTGTCGCGGGCGGCGACCGAAGCTTTGATCTTGGCGGGCTCGCTATCGTAACAGCGGTAGGCGAAGTAGAGGTTCTCCCGGTCGTAGGCGTAAGAGACGATGGTCTTTTCCTTCATGTCTCGGCCGTAGTCCGGATGGTAGGTTTTGAATCCTGTTTCAGAGGGCGATTTCTGCCAGACCGGATCGTCGAGAACTCCGTCGATGACCGGCGGCGTGTCGGTTTTGAACGGTTTGAGAGGCGGAAGCTTTTCTCGCGGCGCCGCGGCCGCGTTCCTGGGGACAAGAAAAACGGCCGCCAGAATAAGGGCGGTCATCATCGTTCGGGATGGCCTGAGAAAAATGCGCCCGAGTTCGGGGAGGCTATGTCCTGAGTTCACAAAACGATACCTCTGCACATCGTTACTTCTCGGATATTATAAGACAAAAATGATAAATGCGTACGCCGGCAGCAATTTATTTTGCGTTACCGGTTGAATTATTTCTTCTTCTCAAGCTCGATCGCCCCGCTGCCGCCCTCGGGGTGTTCCCAGGCGCCGGTCATCTTGTCGCCGTCGAGAGTCAGCTTGACCGAGATCATGGTGCCGTCGACAAGGGGAAATTTAAACGAGATCGCCTTGTCCTCGACTTTGATTTCTTTGAGCTCCGTCTCTTTGACGATCATCCCCAGGGAGTCCGTGATCGTGCCGGAGTATCCCGACTCCCCTTTTTTGAGAACGAGGATGAGCTCATCCGTTCCCTGGTCGGGGACTTCGGTCTTTCCCAGCCAGGTCCCCGCAAAGTCCGGGGCGGAAGCCGCGGCCGTGATAAAGAGGATAAATACGAGACAGGCAACCGTGAATAAGAATCGACCTTTCATGTCAGCTCCTCTCCTGCGATATTAAATAATTTTTTTACATATTCCAGCGGTAGGAGACCTTGAGCATGAAGATATTGTCTCCCGGCGCCGTCAACAAGTCGCCCAGATCGCGCCGCATTTGGAAATCGCCGGGATGAGCGTAATCGGCCCGGTTCTGCGTCCAGACGAAATAGAGGAGCGATCCGGGGAAATATTCCCAACGGAGGACGACCGTGCCGCGGAGCGATTTCACGTTGAAATCGGGATTCCCGAAGGAGAAGGCCGACGCCGGGCCGGCGCCGTCCGGATCGACGGTGTAAAGTCCGTCGGCGAAGCTAATCGTCGACGCGCCTTCGCCGTAGACGTTGTAGTCATATGTCTTGGGCCGGGCGAGCTCTTTGAAGCGGTCGTAAGAGCCGACGGCGACGAACGGCTGGAGGTAGGCCTGCAGGGTCAGTTTGGGAGTGAACGTCCAGTTGATCCGGATCTCTGCCGAAAGCACTTTCTGGTCGATCCGGCCGAAGACATAGCGCGTGCCGAAAGTGTCGGTCATGAGAGCGTCCTTGACGCGCGTGACCCATTGAATCTCGGACTTTTGTGAGCTGTATCCGGGGCCGAAAGAAAGGCTGAGATTGCTCCGGGGCTTCCAGACCAGGGAAACCTGCCCGTTGAACTGGTCACCCACATCGGGCTGACGGTATGTCGTCGCATTAGCATTGAGGACGATGGGCTTACGGCTGTCCGTCCCCAGCGTCAGGTCCAGTTCCCAACCCCATGGCCGGAGCGCCAGGGGGCCGCCCCGGGTCAGGCTGTTGCTCAGTGTCTTGGGATTGAAAGCTAACATCGTGTTGAAATTCCAGAAGTTACGGAAAACGCCCTGGGCTCCGGCGACCCAGCCCTCGTAGGTTTTGCTTCCGCCGAAGTCGTAATTGCGGGCCACCCCGACAAAAACGAGAACCTGCTGGAATATCTTACCCCGTTTCGTCCACTGGTAGGCGGGAAGGATCGAGATGTTGATGAGGTCCGAGCCCCCGCGCTGGAAGCCGGCGTCGTTCGGGTCGAACCCGGGCGACAGCGCGCCGGCCTGGACGAGGAATAAAAAGTTGCCGTTCTGCTTGGCGAAGCTCAGCCGGCCGCCCCAGCCGGAGAGCGAGGTGGCCGCCGGGTCAACATCGACGTGCGACGCGTCGGGCCGCTGGAAGTAGTGCATGGAAGAATATTGCAGCCGGAGGATATCCGTCGGACTTCCTTCGACGCGGGTCCCGCCGAGCCATCCGCCGATGACAAAGTTCCGCTTTTTATCGAGGAACGACCAGCCGTCGACGGCCAGGGTGAAAGCGTTGTTGTTGAGGATCCCGTCGAGCGTTGGGTTGCGGAGGTCGCGGCTGACTCCCGTGGCCATGAATCCGAAACCGTGCTGGCCCTTATTGATGTCCTTCTGGGCGCGCACGACGCCGTAGTAGGTGAACGGTTCGACCTCTTCCTGGAAGCGGGATCCCAAGGAGTCGATCTCGGCATATTCGCGGGCCGTCAAGGAATTGATGAAGCCGAAGTTCCAGCCGCCGAGCTTGCCCGTGATCTTGGCCGCGCCGAGGATCGTCGAGCGGTCGGGGAAGTTCACATAGCCGTCCTGCGTGACGTAGCCCTGCGGAGAGCGGCCGATGCGGCGGCTGTAGAAAAAACTCGGCGCAGGCCAGTTGATATTGGCGTTCAGGTAGACTCCGCCGCGGCCGAAACCGTCGAAGATGGATGCGCCTTCGATGAAGAACGGCCGTTTCTCCTCGTAGAAAGTCTCATAGGCCGAGAGGTTGACGACGGCCGGGTCCACTTCGACTTGCCCGAAATCGGGATTGACGCTGGCGTCGAGGGTCATGTTGCTGCGGAGGCTCATTTTCAGGTCGAATCCTACGTTGCTGAGGTACTTGTGTCCCATTTCGAATGGATTGCCTTGCTCGGACGGACGGAACTGGGCTTGACCGACGGTGTAGGGGAAGAGTTCAATGTGCCGGCCGGGGCTTATTCCGCGAAGACCTTCGAGACGGGCGAATTTCGAGACGAAGGCGGCATCACCCTTCGGCACCCAGGCGAAGCTGGCTTTCTCGTTCTTCCGTTTGATAACACGTATGAAGTTCACGCCCCAGACGTACTCGTCCTTTTTCGAGAACCGGATCTGATTGAAGGGGATTTTCATTTCCACGATCCAACCCTGGCCGTTGACGGCGGCCTTCCATTCCCAGACGCTGTCCCAGGAGGAATCTTCATCGACGTCGTTCGAAAGGGCCTCGTCCATGATCGAGCCGGCCGGGTTGACGCCGAACAGATAGCCGGTCCGTTTGTCAAAATACGGATCGACGGCGAAATAGAACCAGTCCGAGTCCAGCTGCGAGTCGCGGCGGCCCAGTCGGCTTATGATCTGCTTCGGATCGGAATCATAGCAGTACGCGGCCACGTAGAGGGCCTTTTCGTCATAGGCGATCCAGACATAGGTTTTTTCCGTGGACGCTTCTCCGTCTTTGGGGTCGTTCTGGGTGAAACCGTCGCAGGGTTTGGACTGCCAGGCTTTTTCGTTCAAAAGGCCGTCGATCGTGATGGGCTCTTCGGTCCGGACGGCCCGGACGACCTTCTGTTCGGGGGAGACGGCCTCTTTTTTTCCCGGTTTGTCTGTCGCCGCCAGGAAGAGCGGCAGGCTGAACAAAATGAGCGGGAGGGCTGCCTTTTTCATCTATGATCTCCTCGTCTGATGCGCCATTGGAAAAATCTCTGAAAATTCGTCCTCATTCCTCTTTTAGAGCTTCTCTCAACCATATATACGCATTTCTCGGGGAAAAGGTTTCTCTGGAATCCTAAAAAGGGTTTGTGCCGAATTCGTTTGTCATTGACCTCCGGATAGTAGATTTCGGCAAAATTCGTGCCAAAGTCTTTTCCCTGGAAAGCAAGGAATGTTTGTAATGAAATTTATCCTGCTTGAAAAAAACGTTACGGGATCACGTGCTTCCGGATGTTGGATTCGACCGACAAGATTTCATGTTTCTTTTCTTATTTGATGTTCTCTTTGAATGTCATTCAGAACTCTCTTTCGCTCCAAATCTTTATTGTATAATATGATGGAAAATAATTATGAGATTCGAATTGAATCCTAAGACGGGTGAAAGGGGAATCCATGGCAAAAAAATCCGACATGATGAAAAAATTTGATTTTTTACTGGGGAACTGGAAATTAGATTATAGCGTTCCAAAAAGCGCCTTCAGCGAAGCCGTGACGGGCTGGGGGAAGGGAACGATCAAAAGGGCGCTGGACGACAGGTATGTTTATTTTGATTATTCGGCATCCTTCAGCAGCGGGACGGAAGGAAAGGCTCATGCCGTCTTTGCCTGGGATGAAAAAGCGAAGGTCTATAGATACTGGTGGTTTGAAAATTCGGGAAGTTACTTAACGGCCACGTGCAATTTTCTTAACAGCCAAACCCTGTTTTTGAACTGGCACGATACTTTGCTAATCCAATCTTTTACGAAAGACGGTCCAAAGAAGGTGATCTTGAGAATGCAACACCCGACGGCTGCGGGGACTTACGAAGCCATTATGGAAGTCATCTTGACGAAGAAATAATTCGGGTTAAACTATTTCCGCAGGGACGCTTTGGTGAAGAGGGCCTCGGGAAGGGCCGCGTCGAACTCGATGGCCGTAATTTTGAATTCCGTGCCCTCGCCGCCCTTCAGGACGTCTTTGAAGACAAGAACGTTCTGGACCCAACGGCCTTGGACACGGATGACGCTTTTGACTTCGAACGTCTTGAGCAGTTTATTGCTCTTGGCGTACATTTCCTCCCTGAGGACGACGAAGCGTTCTTTATCGACCCAGACTTTCCGGGAATAATAGGCTACTTCTTCCCCTTTGGAGGTCAGCTCCAACACCCAACACGGCCGCTCGAGCGCGGTCTCTTCGCCAACGACTCGGGCGTTGTAGATAGTCTGGAGTTCGCGGTCTTCCAACATGTCTTCATACGACAAATCCGAGCCCATGACGGACTGGCGGAGCAGGTGGCCCGAGATGCTGATCGTCCTGTCGGCGTCCGGAGAGTACGTCCACAATTGATCGCCGAGCTTGAGCATTTTAATGCCCTTTTCACGAGCCGGAGCCAGGTATTCGGTGAAGGCCTTGTCCTTGCCCTGGATCCAGGACTTGGATGCTATGGAGCGGCTGTCGCGGCGGCCGTGGATAGTCATTTCGGAGAGGATGATTTTATTCCCCGAAACCGCATTCTGGTCGGTTCTGGCCAGGATTGATTCGGCTGAGGGCGGGGTCTGAGCCATTGTCCGGGAGACCAAGAATGCCATGGCCAGCATGGCACAGACACATGTTTTTTTCATGTTTCCAGCTCCTTGAACAATTGCGACGTCTGGCGTTTATAGATCCGGAGGCCGGCGATCGCGGTCCCCGAAATGGACCCCAAAAGCCCCGGAATGAAGCCGATGACAAAGCTGACCGGCGTGATTTGCGAATGCAAAACGGTGGGCATCATCATCGTGATATTTTTCATCATCGAGCTGATATCGATGCCTTTGACTTGGAGGTAATAGGACAGGGCCAGGCCGAGCGCCGTCCCGGCGATCGAGCCTAAAATGCCTATGAGCAGGGATTCGGCCATCATCGAGCGATAGACGTGTCCCTTGTCCTCGCCGATGGCCAGGCGCAGGCCGTATTCGCCGTGCCGCCGCAGAGACCCGATCAAGCCCGCGTTCCAAAGGACCAGAGACATGGGCACGAGAAAAATCAAAATAATGAGCGAAGTGGCATACTTCATCCAGTCGATCATGATATTCATTCCGGGCTGTTCGGCCAGCGTCTGCATGACCGGAAGGAAGTCGTCGGCCTTGCCGGAAAATCGCGTATTATAAGCCCGGGCCATTTCGTCGGCCTCGGGCTGTCGATAAATCCCGTCTCCGAAGAAGCCGAGGACTTCTCCGGCGGCGTCCCTCATATCGAGGGCGTCTTGGATGTCGGCCAGGTCGGCGATGATACCGATCCGGTCCATAGCCCGTATTCCGAAGCGGATGGTTCCCGAGATCACGAAATTCTTCATGGTCATGCTGCCGTGCATCGTTGAGCTGATGAGAGTTGCTTTTTCTCCGAGTTTGACCTTGAGCTTTTGGGCGAGCTCGTCGCTGATCAATATCTCCCCGGCTTTTAGAGGCAAATGTCCCCTGACTAGAGCCTTTTGGAGGTCGAGAAGTCTCGGCTCTTGGCTCGAGGGTGTCAAGAAGTCGGCGGCAAGCCCGGCGACCGGGGCCTGGGATTTTGTTTCTCCTCGATCGTCAGGGATGTCGAGCAACCCCCCGAATTGAATGCGGGGCATCCAGGCGAATCCCGGATACGCTTTTTGTAGATCGGCCAAAAGCGCGGCCACGTCCGTCAAGGCCAAATCATTGGGGAGCTGTTCGGCTTCTTTCGCATAGGCCCTGGTCATCACTTTGACGTGCCCGTGCCTCAAGTTGGCGCTGAAGCGAGTGACGCTCGTTTCCAGGCCTTTGACGTAGCCGTGCATGGCCACGGTTAAAAACACACCGGCCAGGACGATGAGAAAAGGGAACAGGCTCCTGGTCCGGTCGCGAAGGATGCCTTTAAAAAGAAAGCTGATCATGTGAGTTTTCCCCTCAGTGCGTCCGTTGGCTTGAGCTTGGCGATTTTCCGCGTCGGCATAAAGCTGACGATGGTCGTTATGGCGAAGACGAGAATCGTCGTCCCGACGACGAGGGCGCTGCTGTAGGTCGGATATAATTTTTCGCTTAGGGCGATACCGAAGCTGTCGATTTGATCCGCCGGCAGGCCCAGGCCATGCGTTGCCGTGTAGGCGAGCAGGGGAATGCCGTAGACGGCGCCGACAAGCGCGGCCAGGACGCCGTTCAGAGCCCCTTCGAGCGTGAAGAGACGGATGATCTTTCCGCGCGAGAAGCCGAGGGCCATCATCGTCCCGATTTCTCTGCGGCGCCGCCAGATGGAAAGGAGCTGGGTGTTGAAGATCGCCAGCATGGCCAGGAAAAGGAGGATCGAGTAAAAGATCGAGCTGCCAATCGTCTTTGCCTGGATAACGGATTTGATATCATCCAGGAGATAGTCCAAGTTTTTGAAGGTCCAGCCCGGGATGGAAACGGCGGGACTGTAGTTTTTTTCGGTCACGACGATCGTCGCCCCGGATGGCATGCCGGCCATTTCCTGCAGGGTTTGAAGGGGCAGCCAGATCTGGCCGTTGTCGATCGACTGGACCGTCGTCCTCATGACCTCCACGATTTGAAGATCCTTGGCGTCGAAGGTGCCCTTGGCGTCGCGCCAGCGGACGGTCACGGTGTCGCCTTTCTTCAGACCGCTTGTCGCGGACATCCGCGCTCCGATCAGAGCGGGCAGCTCGTCGTCGGCGGCTTTCAAGACGGACGACGGGATGGACAGCAATTTTTGTCCCGGGTCGATGCCCTTGAGCAGGACGGGAACGATGCGGCCGCCGGGATAGATAATCCCCTGGACGATCAGGAAGGCTGTGGCCTGTCCTTTATCCACGAGGGACTGGAGCGGGTCGGTGAGCGGACGGTGGGCATCCTGGATCGTGAAAGGATCGAAGGGGTCATAGTTTTCGACCCAGTACTGGCCGCCGCCGTATTCGGCCTTGATCATTGTCCGGGAGACCTCGGCGTCTATCCCGATATACAGGCCTTGACCCCAGATGATGGCCACAAAAGCCAGGGACAGCACGCCGGCATTGAGCCATGTTTTCGTCCCGGCACCAAGAAGGTTTCGGAGAGCGAGTCGCGGAATGATCATCGGAGGACCTCCGCGGCGGCCGGGATGATCTCGTCCTTGGCTACTTGACCGTCGACCAGCGAAATTTTGCGGCGCACGTGCTCGATGACCTTCTGATCGTGCGTTGAAAAGATGAACGTCGTCCCCAGCTCTCGGTTGATCTCTTCCATCGTGTCCAGGATATGATGGGAGTTCTCCGCGTCCAGGTTCGCCGTGGGCTCGTCGGCCAGGACGATCTCCGGCTTTTTCACGACGGCCCGGGCGATGGCCACGCGCTGGCACTGCCCCCCGGAAAGCTGGTTGGGACGGGATTTGGCCCGGTCGGCGAGATGCACCCATTCCAGGGCGTCCATGACCGCTTTCCTTCGGGCGGCCGGAGGCAGGCCGAGAAGGAGCAGCGGGAATTCCACGTTTTCGTAGGCGTCGTACACGGGGAGGAGGTTGAACGACTGGAAGATGAAGCCGATGTGCTTGTTCCGGAGCATGGCCGCTTTTTTATGCGGCAGCCGCTCGACTTTCTCTCCCAGGACTTCCGCGCTGCCTTGAGTCGGAGCGTCCAGCGAGCCAATGATGTTGAGGAGCGTCGTCTTTCCCGAGCCGCTCGGCCCGACCAAACCGGCAAACTCGCCCTTGCGGAAGGACAGGCTCACGTCGTTGAGCGCCACGATGGACTGTCCGCCCATGGGATAGATTTTCACCAGATGGACGGTTTTGATCAGGACTGCATTTTCCATGGTCACCTCACCCTTGCTAATAATTGAAGACCGCCATGATTTGAATGCCCTTTCCGGCGAATAAATTTTTTCCCTGCTGGCTGGCGTAGATTTGGTATTGATCGGGATTCCAAAACCCGATGACAAAAAAGCTCCATTTGTCGTAGGTTCTCTGCCAAGTGAGGAAACGGTACCAGTCGCCCGTTTTCCAGTTGTGAAAGATGATGCCCCTCGTTCTGTCCAAAAGGCCGAGGGGGTAATCCAACGAGAGGACGGAGAAATTCACCGATTCGCCGGAACGAAAAATATTTTCAGACGCTTCAACCGTCAGATGTTCGACCGCGAGATGAAGCCCGTTCCCGACCGAGAACGTGTAGTCCAGGCCGAGGTTGATCATTTTTTGATATTTCCGCGGATAGATTTGAAAATCTTGGTAGATGAGGACGCCTTCGAGCCAGACGCCGACGCCGATGTCCCATTTGCCGTCCAGGCCGATTCTCGTTTCGGGAATGCCGCTCGTTTCTCCCGCCGGGAGGGGAAGCAGGCTTCTGGCGGGGTCCATTCGGCGGTGGTGGAAGGAGATAGCCGTTTCTCCCTTGAGGAATGGGAACTCGAAGCGGCCGCCGTATTCAGCCGTTTTGCTCTGCGTTGGAATCGTTTCCCAGCCTTTAGGATCCTTGTTTCCATAAAGCCCCCAGACCCAGACGTTGGCGTTGTTGAGGAAAGTGTATTTGGCCAGGAGGCCGTAGACGCCGTCCGTGAGCTGGAGGGGATCGTTGGGATCGATCCGGTCGAACCACATCAGCGGCCTGAGAAGCAGAGCCGAGCCGAAATTGATTTTCTGGAGGCCCAGGCGCACTTCCAACCGGGCGGTCGAAAACCGGACCCAGAGCCTGTAGGGCTTGATTTCTCCGTTGGCCGAAATTTCGTCTTGAGTCGTGATCGGCACTGTCCCGTAGGCGTTGAACGATATTTCAGCGTCGAGGGCGGTCTTATTCTTGAAGCTCTTTTTCAGGGAAAAGGTGGGAATGGCTCGAAGCCCGAGTTGAGCTTCCGTCCCCTTGTTATCCCGGACAGTCAGCCAGCCGGAAATCTGGCCGCGCCAATCTATTTCCTGGCAGACGCCGCCGCCCGGCCGGACGAGGATCGCAGCCCAGCCGATTAGGAGTCCGATCGTCTTGACTTTCAAGGATCTTCTCTCTTTTTTGTCGGATTGGCACTTCGATCTTTTCGGATCCCTCCTCGGGATACCTATAATAATATATGCGCCAGAATATTTAAAGTTGCCAGGAACGAACGCGCATTTTGAAAAAGGAATTTTCTTGCTCATGGAACATCTCAACCCCCCTGGGGCGTGGCGGTCGGTGGTAAAGAATAGCTCGTTGAATGAGCGGAATGGCCATTAAAATAGATCTTGAGATGTCAATCTTGTCTTTACTAATAAAATCAAAATAATTTTTGTTGAACGAACTTTTTAGCGGTCTCGGGCGAGCTTGTGTAAGCTCGTCTTTGATTAATAATTGATTCTATGTCCAGGTTATTTTTCTCTTTAATATATCCTGCTCTAAGAGTGTCAAAAAAGATGATTTTCCAATTTTCTTTTTCATAATAATTTTTAAACAAGGGAGATGCCATTTTGTTGCGGAGTTGTATTTCTCTTTCTTCTGGCAAAATCATATATTTACGTACAGATTGATTTACGTTCGATCCTCTCAGGAATGCGCTCATCATACTTGTCGTTGATTCAACTTCGAATAGGGCTTGAATGTTTTTATCTTTAACCCAGAGCAAGTCGATATTTTCAATGACTTCCTGGTTCTGGGCATTATCAACTTTGAGTTTTTTCAGGGTCATTAATTGAATTAAAGGCTTGCCTTGGGAAATAATGCTTAAATCTTTTTCTTTCTGTTCTCTTTTCCCTACCCATATTTCGTAGCCTTGTTTTTTACCTAAAACCGCTAATAGTGCAATCATCTCACTATGTTGGCTGACTCTATGCTGGATTTCTGGCTTTAAGAGCCAATATCCGTCCGCAACTTGGCGTGCATAAATTTTTAATGCATCTAATATACTCGTGCTATCAGAAGTAAGAGAATTGGGAAATTCTGAACTTACGGCATCCCACACTTCCGTAAAAGTCACTTTGCCTTTTTGTTGCAATTTTCTATAAACGGTTTGTTCGACTCTTTCTGTTAAGGGGATCTCATTTAATCTTGGCACGATTGCTGTATCTTTAAACCACCAGAGTTTGCCCTCTGCTCCTCCCATCTTAGTTGGCAAAAGAATAAATTCTTTATCCAGATGATTTTTTAATACCCTATTGATATCCAGGCCGGTTTGGAGACTCGAAAAATAACCATGTTTTGCTAAAATGGGGTCGATATAATTAAGAATTATTGTGTAGGGAGTGGGCTCCGCTCTTTCTGCGAGCAAAGCAATTGTCGATTCCATCACAATATTATCGAAACGAAGTTCGTCAATCTCCTCTGGCTTTGTGACGATGGATTTGAGCGAAGGTTTTCTGAATCTCAAGTAAAAATCTCCTTGAGCCGAGCCAAAAGGTTGGAGCAGTGATTTCGCTGAAGGTCTCGCGAGTTCCTGATGATGGATTTTTTGGAATTCGAATCCCGCAAAAACGCCGGCTCTGATCGTCGCGTTTCTTACTTTAAACGTAGGATTATGGAATGTAAGAGTTAGATAATTCTCCGGCTTTAGAAGCTTAAACATATTTTGAAAGCTTGCAGAAAGGAGCGAATGATAGACAGCGAAATTTTTGTTTTGCCTTTCGTTCCTGATAATTTCATTGGCGAGAACATCTTTTAAGAAATTCTTGTCTAATTTAAGCCAGCAAATCCACATGTAAGATAGTTCACTAAATTGTACAGATGCATCGTAGGGTGGGTCCGTAAAAATATAATCAAGGCAGTTTTCAGGAATGTCTTCCATTAAATCTAAACATGATCCAGTATGAATATAAATATTTGCGTTCCCCTTAAGGACTTGTTCAAATGAAGAAGCTATCTTAGTGTCTTTGTAGAATTTATTGGCTTCCGCCTTTGCTCTTAGGATGCCTTGGTGACCTTTGATGGCGCTATCAAATTTTTCCCATACGTTAGATTCCATATATTGAGGTGTATACCAATAGCTTTGTTGATTCCAACCAACGCCACTGAAAGGCCTATATCCGGGCCTTCCTTCTGCTAATAACCGACTGCATAAATGACTCATTGAGGAAAAAGCTATTTTTAAAAAATCCCTAATATTTTTATTGGTTTCTTCTTCAATGGCGTCCATTAGCCAGGCAAGAGCTTGGAGATTTCGTTTTGTGAAAAGCTCATCAATAGAATTGTATTTCTGCTTTTCTTTAAAGGGCATTCCATTCGGATAAAAAAGAGCATTACTGGGATACCATTCTTTAATTTTGGAAGATTCGATTTTTCTTAATAGATTCTTGTCTTGGGAATTAGGAGGGCAATGCGACGTGCAGGAGTTTCCGCATTTTGGGCATGATTGGTATCTTACTTCTATAAAAGTATCGTTTTTCCAAATAGCACAGGTGAATGGCAATTCATGTCCGCAACTCCTACATTTTGTTAAATAAAGGCTTTCTATTTTATCCTTAACCTTCTTCTCAATATTCTTAAATGCCTCATAAAGTTCGACTTCATTTGCTGGTTTTATCGTCAGTCGAATAATTTCTGTAGCGATTGGATTAAGATCGCAGGCAATGGCTTTCCTCCCATTTTTCAAGGCTTCCATCGCTGTAATTCCGCTTCCGGCAAATGGATCAAATACAATTCCTCCCTCGGGACAATAGGTTTTAATAAATTCTGCTACGACATTCCAAGTCTTCCTGGACCAATACTTATGCCAAACATACATAGAAGTATGGGCTAAGGGCGGGATTTGGCGATTAAGATGATTAAGCTTAGATGTTATTACTTCTGAGATGGATGTGCTTATGCCAGATTTGAGCAGTTTACTCTTTTTCAAGTTCCTTTACCACTCTCCTTGCGATTTCGAATGCCACAGCGATTCTGACGACTTTAACGTCTTTTAATCCCTTTATTTTCGCAAGGTCTCTTAATTTCTTTCCCATAAGGCCAACGATAGAATAGTAATTGTTTAGTAATTCTTTTGCAATATCTTTAGCTGATTTCCCTCTACAACCCGATCCTATTAGTATTGTGAGGAGCTCTTCATCGGATAATGTGGATGGACCAAGCTCGATGAGTTTCTCTCCTGGATGTTTCCAGGTGTCCATTATCGTCTCCTTTCGGGTTTTTTGATGTGAATCATATAACTAAAAGACGAAGATGAGTCTAAAGTCAGCTCATCCAGCATCGAATCTTTGAAATTATTGAATAAAATCTTGATAAATACGTGAAAATTTATAAAAGGAAAAGCTATCGTGTAAAATAATATAGAAAGAAAGTTATAAGGAAAGAGCGATGAGTGCCACTCTTTTTAAAATGCTCTTTTGTTCTTTAATTAGTCTTGTACTTTTTTGTTCTCTTCTCCTGGCTCAAGAAAAATTGGCGATGTCCTTATCTAATAAACATGAGCTCGCCCAAAAACCGCCCCTGGGCTGGAACAGCTACGACTGCTTCGGCATGTTGGTGACCGAGGCGGATGTCAAAGCCAACACCGATTACCTGGCCCGCTATCTCAAAAAGTACGGCTGGGAGTATATCGTCGTCGATTACCTCTGGTTCGCGGAAAACCTCACGGCCTTTAATGTCCGGGACAAAAATCCCGTTCAGAATATCGATGATCATGGCCGGCTTATTCCCACAACAGTTTTGCATCCCTCGGCGGCGGGCGGAAAAGGCTTCAAGGCGCTGGCCGACTACGTTCATTCGAAAGGGCTGAAATTCGGGATTCATATCATGCGCGGCATCCCCTGGCGGGCCGTGGCTGAGAATACGCCCGTTCTCGGCACGGATGTCCGGGCCGGGGACATTGCCAACCCGGCCGACACCTGCTCCTGGTACGCCGGACTTTGCGGCGTGGACGTTTCCAAAAAAGGAGGGCAGGAATATTACGACTCGATCGTCAAGCTCTACGCCGAATGGGGCGTGGATTTCATCAAAGCCGACGATATGGCCTATCCGTATCATGTTGCTGAAATCGCCGCTCATGTTCGGCGGAAACATGCCGGACAACGATGAGTTCACGCTCTCGCTTCTGACTAATGCAGAGGTCTTGGCCGTGAATCAGGACAGCCGGAATAACCGGGAGCTGCGGGCCAGAGACGGTTTGATCGTTTGGGCCGCCGATGTCCCCGAATCGAAGGATAAATATGTCGCTCTCATTAACACGCGCGACTCCGGTCCGACCGAGGTCGAAATAGCCTGGTCCGAGCTGGGGCTGAGCGGGACATGCGGCGTCCGCGATTTATGGGCGAAGAAAGACTTGGGCTCGTTCAGGGATAAATTCGCGGCAGAGCTCCCGGCGCACGGAGCCGGCCTTTATCGCCTGAAAATCCGGGGACAGGCACCTTCGTGCCTGTCACCGGATTAGCGTCAATTCTTTCTGCGGGGTGGAGAGCCACTCGGCGCCGTCCTCGGTCATGACGACCATTTCTTCGATCGTCACGACGCCGCGGCCCGGCACGGTGAGGCGCGGCTCGATGGTGAAGACCATGCCTTCCTCCAAGCGCTGAAACGGCTTCTGGGCGTATTTATCCCACTTCGGGCCGAGGAGAGCGGTCCCGTCGTGCGGGAACCGGCCGACCTGGTGGCCGAGAGCGTGCGGAAATTCTTCATAGCCGGCCTCGACGACGATTCTTCGGGCGAGGGTGTCGATGTCGAGTCCCGCGAGGCCCGGCTTCATGGCCCGCTTCGCCGCTTCGACGGCCCGGACAATCGTTTCAAAGCCTTTCCGCACCTCGGGCGGGGCATCTTTTTCGCCCTCCTCGAGCAGGTAGAATGTTCGCTGCAGGTCCGAACAATAGCCGTTCACTTTGACGCCGAAATCCATGTTCAGGACATGGCCGCGTTCCACGTTCCGTCCGGTGGGCGAATAATGCGCCCCGGCCGTATCCGGGCCGGTGAAGACCGCGGGGCAGGTCGATTTTCCCCAAGCCAAGGAGAGTTTTTTCCGTTCCACTTCGGCCAGGATGAAGGCGGCGATTTCTTTTTCGGTCTTGCCCGGCGCGATGAATTTGGAGACCTTGGCGAAAATATCTTCCGTCTCCCGGATGGCGTCTTTGATGAAGGCGATTTCCGCCGCCGTTTTCCGCTCCCGGAGCGCAGAAACGATTTTCTCGGCCGAGACGAGCCGGTCCGCCATGCCGATTTCCGAAAGGACTTCCTGAAGCGTCAAATACATCCCGTGAGTCAGGCCGTCGCAGATTTCACTGCCTTGGGAATAATTGACGGCGATTCTGGCCGGGTTCAGTTTTTTTAGGTATTCCCGCAGCGGTTCCTTGAATCCGATCATATATCCGATGACCCGGTCATAGGCGCCTGCCTCCTCGATCGTTTTTTGGTCATAGAGCCCGACGATAGCTTGGGTTTTTCCGTCACGGCCGATAATGAAGGAGGAATGCCACGTGACATCTCCGGGCGCCAGGAAGACAAGCGTCGGATCGCCGTTGATCTGGCTTTCGCGGGTGAAGGTCAGCCAACAGTCGATGTCGAATTCCTTGAGCAGGCCGACGGCCTGTTTGACTTTTTCCTGAATGAGGGTCATGGGCGGCCTCCTTCCGTTGTCCGTATGCTAATGAAAAGCCGCTTGAAATTCAACCTTCGGCGGAGCTGACCGTATATCACTTTTCGGGGACATGACCGGAAAATTCATGGGACACAATCCCTTTTCAAGAGAAAAGGATTATGTCCCGAATTTTCCGGATCGTGTCCCCCTATCTTGAAAAGTGATAAATGATCAACCGGCGGAGCCAACGTCTTCTTGTCTATGATAAAAAATATATTGGAAATGTTTCCTTGCTGCGAAAATTTGCATCCCGGACGGCTGTCGATTAAAATCGTCAAGGAGATCGAATGTTCAGCCAGGCTCTCGTCCGGAAGCCCGGACATAATTTCGGCCAAGGCCTTACGACCGCGAATCTCGGTTTACCCGACTTTGATTTGATCCTTAATCAGCATGAGGCCTATGTCGGGGCGCTGCGGTCGATCGGGCTCGAGGTCATTGTCCTGGAGGCCGAGCCGGACTACCCGGACGCCTATTTCGTCGAGGACACAGCCGTCGTCACGCCGGAAGTCGCCGTGATCACGAATCCGGGAGCGCCGTCCCGCCGCGGAGAAGAAAAGACGATAGAGCCCGTTCTCGCCCGTTTCCGGAAAACGATCCGGATCAAGCCGCCTGGGACGGTCGACGGCGGAGACGTCCTTATGGCTGAAAATCATTTTTTTGTGGGACTATCGGAGCGCACCAACCCGGAGGGGGCTCGCCAGCTCGGCGGAATTCTGGACGGACATGGCCATACTTGGACGACAGTCCCGGTCGGAGCCGGGCTACACCTTAAATCGAGCGTGAACTATCTGAGCGAAAGAACGCTCGTCCTCACGGAGGCTTTGGCGAAGCACGAAGCGTTCCGGGGCTTCAAGAAGTTCATCCTCGAGCCCGGCGAGGAATATGCCGCGAACACCCTTTGGCTCAACGATCATCTCATCATGCCGGCCGGATTTCCCGGCGCGCGGAAGAAACTGGAAACCTTGGGCCTTCCGATTATCGAGCTGGACACGAGCGAAGTCCGAAAAATGGACGGCAGCCTGACCTGCCTCTCGCTGCGCTTTTAAGAAAAATGGTCGGAATTACGCTTTGCGAAACGGCGCCCTGCCCGAATTCCGTGGATGTCTCCGGTTATCACCACAACATGCTAGGCGGATTTTACAGTTTGAAAATCGGGATTCTCGTCAAAGGCAGCGGGGCTGTGACGATCGACGATTTCAAATATAAATCCGGTGACAGGCACGTGCCTGTCACCGGATTTTAATCCTTGCCAGGAATTGCGTGCCGTCGCCTTCTTTTTTTTCGAGCGTGGCGTAGAGGTCATTTTTGTAAAAACACAGTGAGTCTGGATTGATTAGCTGATAATCATTTTGATTGATTTTTATCGTCGCCAAGTGCTTGCCGTCCAGGGAATAAGCTTGTAAGGCGATATCTTTTGTCTTTTTTGCCAGATTGTTGAGATAAAGCAGGATGTGATCTTCAGGATCGACCTCCAGGCCGAGGTAATAGGGGTGGTATTCGGGGAGCCGGATTCTGTCTTTGTTGGCGACAATCACTTTCTTGTAGCCTTCCCGTTCTTCCTTTTCCATTTTGTCCGGCTGCATGACATATTCCAAATGATCGAAGGTGATCCTCTCCCGTTCGAAGGCGATATCGAAGGACGACAATTTTTCGCCGCTTGTGGAATACAGGGCGATCTCGGGGCTTTTGGAATAGGCGATGAGGAACTTGTCCTTGCCGACCCTGGCGATATTTACGGTTCCGTCGAACTGGTCCGCCCTTATGAAAATCGGAGATTGGGGTTTCTCATCCGTAAATGACGCAATGTCTTTTTCCGCTCCTGTGGCTATGTCCTTAATGAGAACCCGATAGAGTTTAATCCAGAAAGTGGACTTTTGGTCCTGAGCGACCAGGGCGACTTTGTTGTCTTGGAGAGCGATCAGGGAAAAGAGGGGAGCGGTCATGGAAATGCCCTGGCTTTCTATTTTTACGGTCTTTATGAATTTGCCGTCCAATCCGAACTGGCTCAAGCGCCGGTTTCCTTCCTCATAGACAATGAGATATTTTCCGTCCAGGATGTCGGAAAAAACGGGCATATTGAGGTCCCCCGGGCCCTGGCCTTTCTGGCCGATTTCGACGACTTTATCCCCCTTCTCGTTGAACTTGTAAACCTTCCCGTCTCTATATGCAGTTCGGAAAAAGCTCCCGTCCGGAAGAAACACGATCCTCTTGTCGTACCGCGCGTTGAATAACATATCCCATATCGTCTTGGTCCCGAAGTCCGGTTCGGGAACGAGCTTGATTTCGCCTTTTTTATAGGCCGTCAGCAGGTCGGCGCCCAGGCCGGTCCAGAAGATGAGAACCAGCCCCAAAAAGATCAATGATTTTCTCAAGTCCCTATCCTTAATTGTTTACGCCCTCGCCCTTAAAATCATACGACAAAAAGGATCAAATTATCTAGGGATGATCAATCCCGAGTTCTTTCAATTTCGCTTCCGGGACAAAGCCATCCTTGGTCCAGCCTTGGTGCTCATAATAAGCGTCCAGAATCGCATTGTAATAGGCGAGATCGGCGGCTTGACCTTTATGCGCGCCGACTGTCAAGGGAACGGTGAACTTCGGCGGAACATAGGCATCGTAAACCCGGGAGCGGCCCTGGCCGTTATTGACATGGCGCTCCAGGCCGTAAATCCTCTGGCCGCATTTGGCCATGGCCTCCGCCGTATATTCGAACCCGGTCAAGGCCCGATACAGCGATAAAAACAGGTCCGAGGTGACATCTTCCGTGAAGAAGTCGCAGAGGCCCATGGAATCAACGATCGCTTTGCCGGACTGCCCTGCCGACACATAGGCGGCCAGGTTTCCGGCGCCCTCGAGCCCGCCTTCTTCGGCCTGGATGGTCCAAGCGTAGGTGTGGTCGCCGCGTCCGCGGTTTGACGTCCCATAGGCCGTGAACATGCCCGGGAACGCCTTCGGTTCGATGCCGGCATAGCCCAGCCCGCCGAAGCCCGTCGTGACCAGGCGGGCGATCTCTTTGAGGTCGGCCGCGGAAAGATTCGCTCCCAGTTCGGCGATCATCCTGTCGGAATAATGGCCGAGCAGTTTTCCCAGATCATCCGACTGGTAAGCGATGGCCTTGAGCGTCCGGATCATATCCGGAGCGCTCCCGAATTTCGGCGCTCCGGGGAGTTTTTTCAAGTACCCCTTCTCCTCAAGATCCATCGCCCCGGCCAAGACGCTGCCCAGGGTCATCGTGTCGATCCCGAGCTCGTTCGCCAGATAATTGATGTGGAAGATTGCATCGCGGTCGAGGAGGCAGCAGTTGATCCAGAGGGCGATGGTCTCGAACTCGGGCCGGACGCCGTCTCCGGCATAGCCGCCGCTTGAGACTTTGGCCGCCCGGGTGCACATGATATGCCGGCAGCGGTTGCAGACCTTGGGCTTTCCGGATATTTCGAGGAAAGCGTCCGTCCCGACTTTGGCGAAGTCGGCGGGATCGAACCAGCCTTCATCGAAATTGTGCCAGGGAAGGTAGCCGCCTTGCTTGCCCAAGTATTTTCCGTTGAAGGCGCGGTCCAGCCACCAGGTCGTGCCGGTCGTCGGCCGGAAGGAGGCCGTCCACTTGGGATCGCCGACGTGCGCTTTGACTTGAGCATCGATCTCTTTGCTGAGTCTTTGAAATTTCTCGGCGTCGAAATAAACGGTCGCCTCGCGGCCGTAGGCCGTGACGGCGACAAGGTTCTTCGAACCGAAAACGGCCCCCGCGCCGCCGCGGCCGAAATTCCGGTGATGGTCGCCGGTCAGGCAGGCGAAAGCGACACGGTTCCAGCCCGCCGGGCCCAGGCACATCGTCGAGGAGCCCGGATATTTTTGGGTCAGATAGTCCGTGATCGCCGATGCGGTCCGGGCGACTTTTTTCCCGTTCGCAATTTCGAACAATGCCTCTTCGGCCTCGATGATCTCGACGCGACCGTCGGCCGCGAGAAGGCGGACGGGTTTGTCGGCGCGGCCGTCGATGATGAGATGGTCGAGGCCGGCCCGCTTGAGCATATTGGGGAATAGCCCGCCGGCGCTCGAATGGGTGATGAGGCCGTAGAGAGGCTGATGATTCGGGATCCAGGGAGAGTTCTCGGGAGAGCGGGTCATGGGGCTGATGAAAGAGCAGGACCCGCGGCCCGCCGTCGGCACCGCCGTGTCGTTTAAAGCTGCTGTTCCGAGGATGATCCTGTTCGTCGGCCCGAGCGGGTCTTCGAGGGGTCCCGTTTTTTGAAGATGTTCATAGAGCAGGCGGGCTTGGACGCCGCGGCCCCCGACGTAATCGCGATACAGCGCCGGATCGGCCTCTTCGACTTTGATGGTGCGGTTTGTGAGGTCGAGGCGGGCCCATCGGCCGCGATATCCGAACAATCCTTTTCCCGCATTCGGCATCTTGACTCCTTGTGAAATGTCGTCAGGGGAATTATAAGAAGATTTTTTTTGCCATTCAAGGAAATCTGATTGGATATTAGAAAGTAAAAATTTCCTTTATTAGTAATTAGTATGCTTTTTATTAATTATATTGGCTTAGTCTCTGAAACAACTTCTGGATTTCACGATAACATTTGTCGAAGGAATTTGAGCTCCTGGCTAAATTAAAATCGAATTTTTCTGTGAACGCCGGTTGGTCTGTAGTTTCGGAATAGCATCGGTTGTTCATATGATTGCTAAGCCACTCCTTTGCACCTCGGATGGATTCGGGATCAGGCGCAGGCTCCAGATTATTTAATAAACCTCGACATCCACGTAATGATTTTGCGGCGGCTATAAACCAAGCTTCAAACTCTTTTTTGGCCAGCACCACTGATATTAGGATATCTCGTCTTGTAGAGCGTGCCTTTTTTAATATTTTTGGGCCTTCTTTAGCAGGACAACAATTTTTGCAATCGCAGTCCATAAAAATCAAAATACCACCATTACCACCAAGCTTGAGTGCCGCTAATTCTACGGTACGTTTGATCTCGGCGTTTTTGCGCAATCGAGACTCGGGAACTCTTATTGGGGTTATTATTTCGGGATAAAGCGCTGGATCAAGATCTTGTGCAATTCGACGGATTAATATAGGGACCGCTTCAACTTCTCCGTGCCCTGTTACAATCGCTACAATTCTTATCGGTTTCATTTAGGCTTGCCAAATAGTTCAAGCTGGCTATTTTTTATTTTCTTAATAAAGTCAATATCGGGAGACAATTGATTAAGACGTAATAACTCTCCTGCAGTATACAATCTTTTTTTGATAGCAATCCGACCCGCGGAATCTAAAGGTCCTATAATAGTTTCTCCATTCCTATTCTCTACAGGCATAATGCTTTCATCCAGAATTGATTCGTCATCCAAAAGATCAGGGCTATGACTCGTAACAACAATTTGAGTATTGAGAGATGCCGCGCATAAAGCATCGCGCAATACACCTGCTGCTCCCGGGTGCAGTGCAATTTCGGGCTCCTCAATTCCCACAAGAGGAACACGCTTATCGTTATTGTCTTTAGATTGAAAAAGCGCCGTGAGCACTCCTAACGCTCGAAGTGTTCCATCGGACATATTTTCTGCCATAAATCGCCAAGGGGATTTATTAGCCCCTACTTTTTGACGGAATTCTAAGGATTCTTTTTTCCCGACATGTTTGACATCTACGTTTGTTATTCCGGGCACTACTTTAGAAAGGAATTCGACAACTCTAAATTTTAATTGGGGATATTCTTTGGTCATAAGATTTAAAACACTCGCTAGGTTGCGGCCATCACGCATAAGAATATCTCCAGCATCAGGGGGCTGAAAATCGCGAATTTCGTCGGGATTTAGATTGTAAAAACCCATATGTGATAAAGCATCATAAATCATACGAAATTCTGGAAGCCCGGCTGCCGATACGAGGTAAAGTCGATCACTTGAAGCGGGTGGCATGACATCAGCGCTTGACTTTACTACTTTTCCTGATGATACTTCAAAAAAATATTTAGCTAATCCATCCGGGAAAATATGGCATTCCTCGTGTTGTACTTCGAATCCGCCTTTTGGCCTAGCTCCCACTCGAAAGGAATAATTTCCCATTGAATCAATAAATTGAAACTCAAGACGAATTCCAAAATGAGTAGGATGCCCTGAGGAACGCCGGCGCACTTCGTTAATTCCGCCTCGTTCACGTAAAGCATGATCAAGTGATGTATTCAAGGATTCGGTGACCATTCGTAGTGCATCGAGAAAATTGCTTTTTCCAGCACCATTCTGTCCGACTAGAAATATTAGCGGACGCAAATTTACAGAACATGAAGCGAAGCTCTTGTAATTTTTCAAAACGACTCTTTTTAAAAAAACTGGATAATTCATCTCCTGTCCTCCGCTTTTATATATATCAATTTTTTATTTATCTTTAAAAATTATATCACAGATTTAGAGGCTAACATAAAAGTCGAAATTCTTTCCTCCCTCATGATTATTTTCTCTTCAGCCCTCAATATTAAATGAGCCCTAGTTTGACAGCGGTCTTCGCGCTTTGCTATAAGCAGAAGCGGAATGCCGGAATTGAATCCGAACGAGCGTCCCGGATCTGGGAAAAATCTCCCCCGCGTTCTCGGGCTAATAAGCATCATCGGTATCGTCGTCGGAACGATGATCGGCTCAGGCATTTTCATTGTCCCCGCGTCCATAGCTGCTGACCTTAAATCGCCTCTTCTCATGCTGGCGGTCTGGATCGTCGGCGGATTGCTGAGTTTTTTCGGAGCGCTGTCGCTGGCCGAGCTCGGCGCCGCCTATCCCCATGCGGGGGGGATGTACGTCTATCTCCGGGAAGCCTATGGGCCGCTTGTCGCGTTTTTATTCGGCTGGACGCTTTTCCTGATTATCGATTCCGGGAGCATGGCGACCCTGGCCGTTGCCTTTTCCTCAAAATATCTTCCTCATTTTATCGGGATTTCCACCCTCGCTTCGAAACTGATCGCCGTCCTGCTCATTTTCGCTCTGGCGGTCATCAATTATCTGGGCGTACGGTGGGGCGCGTTTGTCCAGAATCTTTTCACCGTCATTAAACTCGCCGCGCTCGTCGTCATCATCGGCGTCGTCTTCCTTTTCGCCAAGGGAAGCTTGTCTCACTTTTATACTTCGGCTCCCGGCTCTCCGGCCTCGAACTTGGCGACGAGCTTCGGCCTGTCTCTGGTGGCCGCCCTTTGGGCGCTCAAGGGCTGGGAGGTCTCGACCTTCAGCGCCGGCGAGCTCAAAAATCCGCAAAAGAATCTTCCTCTCGGCATTTTCGTCGGGACGCTCCTTGTGATTCTTCTGTACCTCGGAGCCAATCTCGCCTATCTCTACGCTTTTCCCGTGGAGGCCATCGCCGCCTCAAACCGGATCGCCAGCGACGCCATGAATTTCGCCGTCGGGCCCGCCGGAGCGACATTTATCGCGCTGGCAATCCTTTTTTCCATTGCGGGAGCATGTAACGGACATCTTTTGACCGGTCCCCGGGTTTATTTTGCCATGGCCAGAGACGGCGTCTTCTTCAAAAAAGTCGCCGAGGTCCATCCGCGATTTCTGACGCCCCATTTTTCCATCATCGTCGTCAGCCTGTGGAGCTTCGTCTTGTGTCTATCCGGCACGTTTGAACAGTTGTTCACGTATGTCGTCTTCGGGCTCTGGATCTTTTTCGGCCTGACGGTCGGGGCGGTGCTCATCCTTAGAAGAAAAAGGCCCGACCTTCCCCGCCCCTATAAGACCTGGGGATACCCGGCGACTCCCCTGCTTTTCATGGCCGCCGCGCTCTTTATTTCCGTGAACACGCTCCTCAACAAGTTCTGGAATTCGTTTGCGGGATTGGCCATTATCGTCCTGGGGATTCCGGCCTACCTTTATTTGCGTAAAAAGGCCTGCTCCGTGGGACGGTCGGAGCCATAGAAAGAGTAAAACCTAAGCTTTTTAATGAATCGAGGACAAATCTTCTAGAATAATCGCAAGAGATATCGTTTGATTGTCATCGCCAGCGAAGCGTGGCAATTCGACCCGGAGTGTCATCCTGAGCGAAGCGAAGGATCTCGTGCTTAGTATCGGATTGCTACGTCGCAAGAACTCCAGGCCATGACAAGTAATATAATGCGTTCACAATAGTTTTTAAAGGCTGAATTTCAATCCTGTCCGGAAGCTGAAACCATTCAGATTCATGAAATTGGGCTCGTTTTGGATGACCGGCGGCCGGACCCCGCCCTGCGCCAGGATGGCATTGAACAAAGGCAGCCAACTGGTAAAATCGTCCTTGTTGACTGTAGGCTTGAATTGTCTCCAAAGCTCCTCCAAGGACAGCCCGGGATTTTGAACTTGAGGCTGGGGCCACTTCAAACCGTGGAACTCGACGAAGCGATAGCTGCCCTCGACGACGAAGCTGATCCTTTCGATGAGCCGCAGCTCGGCTCCGAGCCCGGCTTGCCCGCCCCAAGCGTGCTTCCTTTGCCTCCATGTTCCTTCGTAGAACTTGCCGAGATTGTAGCTTGCGCCTCCGCTCATGAAGACAATCAGCCTGCGTCCCACGGGAACGCAATAATAAAGATTCAGAGTGAGGGGAGCGATCCGGAATTCTTTAGCGGAGCCTTCTCTCATCATATTGTTCTTGTTTATGATAAGAGGATCGATGATGCTTCCTCGAAGTCCCTTGTTGCCCATCGTCGAGCCGTCCCAATTCTTCTCGCGGTCGTCTATGTTCTGCCACCTCATTTTGAGATCGCTTATATAACCGAGCCCCAGGCCGATGCGGAACCTTGGAGAGAGGCTGAACTGGAATTCCGAGGCCAGGTCTAATGTGCCGTGTTCGTTTTCTAGAAAACCGATTCCGCAGCCGAGAGAGATGGAAAAGCGAGAGAAGTCTTCTCCGGTTCTTATTCCCCGCTCGCGGCCGTAGGCGAGGCCCATGACCAGGAGCAGAGCCAGGATGAGGCCGAGAGGCCGTCCGATTCTGAATATCCGTGCAGTCATACTTTTTCTCCTTTTATAAAGTTTCCATGCCGTCAAAAAAGACAGGGTCGCATACTCGCGGATATTTGTCAAATTCCATAAGTCTTCCCGCATATTTTGACAAATTATTCGACGAATCCTTTGATCTTCATCGGCGCTGCCGTCGTTCCCCCTGTTTTCCCTCTGGATTGTGCGTGTCCGGCCCGGAAAATCTTTCTCCGGGAAAAAGTAAATAGCGGTTATGGCCTGACCGACAAAGATATCTTCAGGACCCCCCGGTCCTCCAGAGGGGAGAATCGGCTCGTCGGGTCCCAGCGCCTCTCCCAATTTTTGTTGTAGACAAGAAAGATCTCGTTGCCGGGCGAGATCTGCCAACGGAGCCGGGCGCTCCAGCCCAGTTGTTTGGAGATGTCGTCGTATTGAATGTAATTCATGAGGCCGAGGTCGGGCGAGAGGAAGAAATCGGCTTTGACCTGATAGACGTTCTCCTTGAAATGGCCTTCGGGGAGCTTGCCCCGAATGAGGTCCCCGACAATGGCCAGGCTCACGTAGCCTTTGACCTTCAGCGTCAATCCTATTTTCGCCTCATCCAGGCGGCCCGAATAGAAGCCGCCGAAGGTGTAGCTCAAGTTGAACGCCGCCGAGCGGTGAGTCGCGGTGCTGAACTCCAAACGGCAGTTCGTGAAATCGTAGGCTTTGGCGGGCAGAATGACGCCTTTGGCGACTTCGAAATCGGCCGGCAGGACATCGCGGTTGGCAACGACACTGAAGCCGAGGCGCTCTCCACTCTCCGTCCCCAGGCTGAAGGGCGAGGCGCTGAGCCTGCGCGTCTCGAGTCTCCCCGAGAGATCCCAGTAGTAATCGGCGCTCGCTTCGAAAAAGAACTGCCTGATGAACCGGGCGAGGAAGCCTTTAACGGGACGCGGTTGAAAGGCGACCCTGGCATATGCGGTCTGCATGGCTTGTCGCATCATGTAACCCAACCCGGGGTCCAGGGCTTCCCCATAGTAAGCGTAGGTCGTTTGGATATTCCAAAGGTCGTTGGGGTAGTCGGCCCTGAAGCCGAAACCGTGGTGGCGTCCTTCTTTCTTCTCGTTCCAGTTGTAGGCCATCCAGGCGGCGAGCATGATGTTTTTGTTCCCGAGGAACTTGGATGAGGAATAATTGAAATCCATGCCGAACAGGGAATTTTTCTCTCCCGTGGGACTGCCGTTCGTGAAGATCCAGCCGATCTTGCTCTGGGCGAAGATGTTCTGCACCACCCGGGCGGCGAGGAGATTGCGGCCCGGGAGCCCCTCGAATTTACCCGTCTGAACGTCGAGCACCGCTAGGTTCGTATTGCCGATCTTGCCGTAGAGCTTGCTGCCGAAGACGACCGGGATCTGTTCGCCTTCGTAGAGTCCGATCTTCCGGCTGATGAATGGGACGAAGCTGATGCTCGAACTGAAACTGAAAACCTCGGAGCCTTCCAGGAAAAACATCCTTTTTTCGGGAAAATTTATGGGAAACCGAGTCAGGTTGATGCGGCGCTCATCGACCTCGGTCTCGGCGAAGTCCATGTTGTAGCTCAGGGCACCAACCAAATTGGGAGTGAAGCTTTTGTAGATGTCGAAACCGCCGTCGAACTTCTCTCCCGAGATGCCGGGCTCGAGGTTGCTTTTCAAAGTGCTGACCAATCCATAAGGCCGGAAGGTGATGCCCTTGCCCTGTTTGACGCCCTCGATTCCCTCCAGGCCGGCCGCTTCCATCGGGTTGTTGAAGTTGCTGTCACGGTTCGTCCCGGACAGCCGGATCTTCTCCTGCTTGCGGGCGATGACCCGCTCGACGTTGATCCCCCAGGCGGTCAGGCCAGGCTTGAAGGTGATGGTCTTGAACGGGACACTAATCTCCACACTCCAGCCGTTCTCGAGGATGCGGCTCTCGGCGTCCCAGATCCCGTCCCAGTTGAGGCTGGAGCTTCCGGCGTAGGCGAGTCCTTCGCTGCGGGCGCCGATGGGGTTGACATAGAAGATGTAGGCGGTTCGTTTATCTTGGAAGGGATCGAGCAGGAGGCGGACGAGATCGTCGCTCGGCGCCTGAGGTCCGTGACCATAACCCTGACCGTATTGAGCCGTGCCGCCGCTGTCATGGGCCATGGTTTTGGCCGAGATCCGCCGCGGCTCGCTGTCGTGGCAGAAAATGCCGATGTAGAGGTTTGCCTCATCATAGAGGATCCTCAACTCGGTCTTCTCCGTCGGCTCCTGGTTGGGCTGGGGCTCGACCATACGGAAACCGATGAAGGGAACGGCCGATTGCCAGACGGGATCGGATAGGCTGCCGTCGATCTTCGGACCCTGCTCGACGCGGACGGCTTTGAGCTCGGCGGCGAGCATACCTGAAGAAAGAACGGCCAAGGATATCAGGGCGAAAAAAATGAATCTTTTCACGTTCTTCTTTCTTGGCTTTTTCAGAAGAGACCGGGAACGTCGAAAAAGGTTATTCATTCTATTATCTTGACGTAACTTTTTCAAGGCCATCCTTGGTCAGAACTTTGTCGCCGGAGCCGCGTAGAAATAAAACGTCAAAAGGTCCATATTGCCCCGGAAGGGACGATGATATATATTCCTGAATAGGACGGGAAGAAGAATTCATGAAAGCGCGGGGAACGGTCGCGAGATGACCGAACAAAAAATCGGCTCTTATCGCTGGCGCATCCTGGCCTTGCTCTTCATGGCGACGACCATCAACTACATGGACAGGAGCATCCTCGGAGTTTTGGGCCCGACCCTCCGCGGCCGCGTCTTCGACTGGACCAACGCGCAGTACTCCTACATCATCATCGCTTTTATGGCCGCCTATGCCCTCGGCCAATTAACCACGGGCGCCTTCATCGACAGGTTGGGGACGAAAAAAGGATATATTTCGTCCATCGGGATCTGGAGCGCGTTCAGCCTGCTTCATGCCTTGATCACTCGGGGAATGGGCTGGATTGGCTTTGCCGTCGCCCGCTTCGGGCTGGGGTTCGGCGAATCCGGTAACTTTCCGGCTTGCATCAAGACGGTCGGCGAATGGTTTCCGAAAAAGGAACGGGCCCTGGCCACCGGCATCTTCAACGCCGGCACGAATGTCGGCGCCGTCCTCGCGGCCCTCATCATTCCTTTGATTGTCAGCAACGAGGGAAGGCATTGGCAATTCTCTTTCCTGGTCACGGCCGTTTTCAGCGCGACCTGGATCGTCCTTTGGCTCCGGACCTATAAAAAGCCCGAATCCCATCCCAAGCTCTCGGCTTCCGAGTTGAACCATATCCTGAGCGATTCCGCCGCCGAAACCCCGGAGAAGATTCCCTGGTCGAAAGTCCTGCCCGTCAAAGAAACATGGGCCTTTGCCGTGGCTAAGCTTCCCGATGCCGTGTGGTATTTTTACCTTTTTTGGGGCGGCTTATTCCTGAACGCCCAGTTCGGACTCGAGCTCAAGGGCCTGGCCCTGCCCCTCATTATCATTTATGTTTTCGCCGATTTCGGCAGCATCGCCGGCGGCTGGCTGTCCTCGTTTTTCATAAAAAAAGGCTGGTCGATCAACCGGGCCAGGAAAACGACGCTCCTGGTCTGCGCCGTGTTCATCATGCCGGTCGTGATGGCCACGCAAACCCGCAGCCAATGGTTGGCCGTGGCGCTCATCGCTATGGCTGCCGCCGGCCACCAGGCGTGGTCGGCTAACGTTTTCACGCTCGTCTCCGACGTTTTTCCGAAAAAAGCCACGGCCTCGGTCGTGGGCATCGGCGGGATGGTCGGCGGGCTGGCGAGTTTGCTGGCCTATTTAGGCCTGGGCACGGTTTTGAACCGGAGCGGCCCGAAGGGTTATTTCATCGCCTTTTTAGTCGCGGGCTCGATCTACCTTTTCGCAGTGCTCATCGTCCATATCATCATGCCCCGAATGACGCCCTTGGATGAAAACCTGGAACAGGTTCGATCGTGAAGACTTAGGGCGGGCTCGCCGAGGGAGGAGATAAATCGATGAAAAAACCGTCGTTTGACGATCTCAGAGGGAAAGTCTGTGTGATCACGGGAGGGGGCGGGACGATCGGCCGGTCGCTTTCGGAAGGGCTGGCCTCGGCCGGGGTGAAGATGGCTGTCGTCGACTTGACGAAGGAACTGGCCGATGCCGCAGCCGCGTTTCTCCGCAAGGAATTCGGCCTGAAGGCCCTCGGCCTCGAAGCGGACGTTCTCGATAAAGACACCCTGGCCAGAGCCAAGGAGAGAATCAACCAAGAATTGGGAACGATCGAGCTCCTCATCAACTGCGCCGGGGGGAATTCTCCGCAGGCGACGACGCAGGCGGAGTTTTTCGAGAAAGACGCCGCGGGGAATCTGGAGAAGACATTCTACGGCTTGGACATCGATGCTTTCCGGAAAGTGTTCGACTTGAATTTCCTGGGGACGGTCCTGCCGACGATGGTCTTCACCCGGGACATGATCGAAAAGGGAGGCGGTGCGGTCTTGAACATCTCGTCGCTCAACTCGTTCCGTCCGCTGACGAAGATCCCGGCCTATTCGGCGGCCAAGGCCTCGATCAACAACTTCACGGAGTGGCTCGCCGTGCATCTGGCCAAGGTCAACATCCGGGTGAACGCCATCGCTCCGGGATTCTTCCTGACAAGCCAGAACCGATTCCTCCTCCTCGACGAGACAACCGGCGACCTGACGGCGCGAGGCACGAAGATCCTCACCTCGACGCCGATGGGGAAGTTCGGGAGCCCCGAAGACCTGCAGGGAGCGGCGCTCTTCCTTCTCTCCGATCTCGCGCGTTTTGTGACCGGCGTCGTCGTTCCGATCGACGGTGGGTTCAATGCCTATGCTGGAGTATAATGATGATCAGGAGGAAGGCCTTTGATCACCCTTGAGAAGATACCGCCCTCCATGAAAGCCGTCGTTCTGGAGAAGCCGCGGACGTTGGCCTGCCGTCAGATTCCGACATGGCCTCTCGAGTCGTACGGCGACCCGGACCTGGTCCTGGTGAAGGTAGCGGCCTGCGGAGTCTGCGGCTCCGACCTGCGCTACTACGCTGGCGAAAATCCCTGGGCCCAGCACACCCTCGGCCGCTTCATCGAGAATCCGCCGAATATCGTCCTGGGACATGAGATCGCCGGCGATGTGGTCGCCGTCCAGGACTCAAAGAACGCTCGTTGGCTGGGCAAACGAGTCGCCGTGCTCTGTTCCAAGACCTGCGGAGTATGCCCGGACTGCATCGGCGGGCGGAGCCACCTGTGCCCGAACACGATCCACCTCGGGCACGGCCAGGGCTGGGGAAAGCAGGCCTTTTATCCCGGAGCCTACGCCGAGTATGTTCCATCCTGGGCGCAGGGCTGTTTCGAGATCCCGGCAGACGTTGGCTACGGGGAGGCGGCGATGATGGACATCCTGGCCGTTGCCGTTCACGTGGCGCGACGGGGAGCGATCGAACCGGGACGGCCCGTTCTGGTGATGGGTGCCGGGCCGGCGGGCAACAGCATCGCCCAGGCCGCGAAGTGCCTCGGGGCAAACAGGGTGGCCGTTACCGATCGGATGGATACGCCGCTCGAGGTTTCCCGAAGACAGGGGATCGACGGCGTCGTGGATGTTCGCGGGAAGTCCGAAGACGACCTCGCCGAGGAGTTGCGGCGCTGGGCCGGAGAGGGGTACGGCAGCGTCTTTGACAGCGTCGGGACCGCAGAAAGTTTTAGGCTGGCCCTGAAACTTCTCGGAAAAGGCGGAACAATGGTCGAAATGGCCCCGCGCGACCGCGAAATTCCGTTCAATCCGCTGTGGCTGGGCAGCGAGAGAAAAGTGACGACTTCCTCGAACTTCGAGCCGCGCGATTTCCCGACGGCGCTCGACTGGCTGGAAGCCGGAAGGTTCGAGGTGGGAGCCTGGCTGACGGACATCGAGCTTGCCGCCGTGCCGCAAATCTTCGCTGCTATCGAGAGCGCTCACGGCGAGCGAACGGCGTTCAAGTTCGTTGTTAGATTCTAAGTCGGGGAGACGCCGAATGCCGGCTGACATTAATAACGAGAGCAGATAATTGGTGACACCCCTGTCATGTTGAGCGTAGCGAAACATCTCCTGGCTCGAAGAAAAGCGAAATTCTTCGCTCCGCAGAATGACATCTATTTTATGCACTCCGTAGTAATATAAGGAGCAACGATGGCTTTAAAAATTCAACCAGCCTCTGAGACGGAATTCGATCTTCTGGCCCTCGGCGAATGCATGATTCGTTTAAGCCCGCCGGGACATCAGCGGATCGAATTGACGCCTGTCTTCGAAGCCTACGCCGGGGGCGGGGAGTACAACGTCGCCTATGCCCTCGCTCGCTATGGGCTGAGGACGGGCTGGATCTCTCGCCTCGTGGATAATCCTCTCGGCGCCTTCATCAGGAATCAGGCCCGGGCGAGCGGCATGGACACGAGCGAAGTCATCTGGGTCCCCTACGACGGCGCAGGCCGCGCCGACCGCATCGGCCTGAATTTCACCGAAGTCGGGATCGGCGTCCGCGCCAGCGTTTCCCTTTACGACCGCGGCCATACGGCCGTCTCCCATCTCGAACCCGGCGACATCGATTGGAAAAGAATCTTCGGCCGGCGCAAAACCCGCTGGTTCCATACGGGCGGCATTTTCGCCGCCTTGAGCGACAGCTGCGCCGGGGTGACGCTCGAAGCCGTGAAAGCGGCGCATGAAGCGGGGACGATCGTCAGCTATGATTTGAATTTCCGGAGCAAGCTGTGGTCAAGCGGACAGGCGATGGCCGTGACGAAAGACATCGTCCCTTATATCGATGTCCTCATCGGCAATGAAGAGGATTTCCAAAAAGTTCTCGGCTTTGAAGTCGAAGGGACGGATGCGAGCCTCAAAAAGCTGCCCAGCGAAGGGTACAAAAAGATGGTCGGGCGGGTCGCCTCGGCCTTCCCGCACATTCAAGCCGTGGGGACGACGCTGCGAGAAGTCGTCTCCGGCTTGGTCAACAACTGGTCGGCGATCATGTATTACGACGGGACGTTCTACGAATCGCGCAGGTACGAGAATCTCGAGGTGGAAGACCGCGTCGGCGGGGGCGACGGATTTTCGAGCGGATTCATCTACGGCCTCTTGCATCATCTCTCTCCGCGGGAATGCGTCGAGATGGGGGCCGCCCACGGGGCCCTGCTCCAGAGCACCCGCGGCGACACGAGTATGGTGACTATGGAAGAGACGAGACACGTCATGGCCGGCGGCAGCGCCCGGATCAAACGCTGAGGATGGACAAGATGTCGGCCGATACGGAAATTGTCCGCCTCGTCCGGAGTGCCGTCGAAGAAACGCGAATCACGGATATCCACACGCATTTGTACAGCCCCGGATTCGGAGGGCTTCTCCTGTGGGGGATCGACGAGCTCCTCACTTACCACTACCTGGTCGCCGAGGCCCGGCGCTGGCTGGATATTCCGGACGATGAGTTCTGGCGGCTCGACAAGAGGAAACAGGCGGATCTTGTCTGGCAGACGCTTTTCGTCGAGCATTCCCCGCTGAGCGAAGCCTGCCGGGGCGTGCTCACGACGCTCCGCGGACTGGGCCTCGACGTCGCTTCGCGAAACCTGGCGGAGTACCGCGCCTTTTTCGAGCGCCAGGAGCTTGAGGAATACGTCGGCCGCGTCTTCGACCTCGTCGGGCTGGATTGCACCGTCATGACGAATGATCCCTTCGACGATCTGGAGCGGCCGGTCTGGCTTTCGGGACTGAAGCGCGATCCGCGGTTCCGCGCCGCGCTCCGGCTGGACGCGCTCCTCAATGCCTGGGAGACGGCGGCCCCGAGATTGAGGTCTTGGAGATTTGAAGTCGCGGATGACTTCAGGGGACGGACGCCGGCAGAAGTCCGGCGTTTCCTGTCCGAGTGGATCGAAAAAATGGGCGCTCTCTACATGGCCGTCTCCCTGCCTCCGACGTTCGCCTTTCCGGAAGCATCCGCCCGCGGGAGGCTGATCGAGGAATGCGTTCTTCCGGTCGCCGCCAAGAAGGCCGTCCCTCTGGCCTTGATGGTCGGCGTCAAGCGGGGCGTCAATCCCGCCCTCCGGCTGGCCGGAGACGGGGCAGGACGGGCCGATGTCGAAGCGGTTGAGAACCTCTGCCGCCGCTTTCCGGACAACAGGTTTCTGGTGACCATGCTCTCGCGAGAGAACCAGCACGAGCTCTGTGTCGCGGCCCGGAAGTTCCGCAACCTGATGGTCTTCGGCTGTTGGTGGTTTCTCAACAGCCCGAGCCTCATCCGGGAAACGACGCGGATGCGGCTCGAGCTTTTAGGGGGAAGCGTCATCCCGCAGCATTCCGACTCCCGGGTGCTGGAGCAGGTCATCTACAAATGGGCGCATGGGCGGACAACGATCGGCGAGGTGCTCATCGAGAAATACTCGGACCTGGCGGCCGCGGGCTGGACGGTCTCCGAGGGGGAAATCCGCCGCGACATCGCCGGGCTCTTCGGCGGGAACTTCTGGTCGTTCCTTGGGTCAGCGCCGGGATTTTGACAGCCTCCGGGGCTTCGCGTAAAATAATATTTTCTTGAGGAGGATGACATGTACTTCGGAGGCTATTCATTCTATCTTTTGATTCCGGCCCTCCTCCTGGCCATTTACGCCCAGGGGAAAGTTCGGAGCACATACCGGCGCTATGCCAGGATCATGGCCTCGTCGCAGATTACGGGCGCGGAAACGGCCCGCCGCCTTTTGAACATGGGCGGCGCGGGAGCCGTCGCCATCGAGAAGATCAGAGGCGAGCTGACCGACCATTACAATCCGCGTAAAAAAGTCCTAAGCCTTTCGGCGGCCGTCCACGATAGCCACTCTTTGGCCGCCCTCGGCATCGCGGCTCATGAAGCCGGCCACGCCCTGCAGCATCACCAAGGATATGCTCCCCTGAGCTTCCGCAACGCCATCTTTCCCGTGGCCAATATCGGATCGACCCTGGCCTTTCCGCTGTTCTTCATCGGCCTGATCATGAGCAGCCGGGGACCGAGCATCCTCATGGACATCGGCATTTGGCTGTTCGTCGCGGCCGTTCTTTTCAGCGTGATCACCCTGCCCGTCGAGTTCAACGCCTCGAAGAGGGCTGTGGCGCTTCTCCAGGAGCGCGGTTTCCTCAACAGCCAGGAGATCGGCGGCGCGAGAGCCGTCCTCTCGGCGGCGGCCTTGACCTATGTGGCCTCGACGGCCATGGCCGTCCTGCAGCTCGTCCGGATGCTGCTCCTCCGCTCGTCCAGAGACTGAGCGAACCGCCGCCGGCATGAGAAAAATCCGCCCGAGAGTCTCGGCCTTTCTCCTGACCGGTTTCGTTTTGCTCCAAGGATGCTCGTCGCTCCGCAAGGCTGGAAATTGCCGATATCGAGGAGCCCTTTTATGAAAAGAATTTTAGGCTTTCTAGCCGATAGGCCCAAAGTTCTCCACACGACCCGGATTTCGGGCTTGATCATCTTTGAACAAATGTTGACGAGATCGAAGATTTTGCCATATACTCTGGCTTCGTGGTAAATAATTCATGAGAAAATTGAAGCCGGCGGGCAAGCGATTCAGAGGATATAAAAGCGGAATGATATAGAGTTTTCGTTTTCTGAAATCATATGGGAGTTTGTCATCATGGATAAAAAAACGACGTCTTTCATCCGGGTCTATTGCCCAGAATTGATGGCCATGATAAATCCGGGAGAATGGACCGATTGTCCTTTTTTCCGGGGCAAGAAACTGGACATCACCAATACCGAAGAGGCGCTGAAGCAGATTTTCCGCTGTCATGTTCAGTGCGATTCCAAGATCCAATATCAGTATTATGAAGGGGGTAAACTCGTGGAAAAGACGGAAGAGTCCGTCGAGGACCAGGACAGCCTGCGGCGCATCCTGTCTTTGGTCATGAGGCAATCGAAAAAGCCCGGAAAACAAAAAGAAAAGAAAGTCCTGATCGTTGACGATGACGTCGATTTCTTGGAAATGCACTCCGCCGTTTTGAAAAACAAGGGCTATGAGGTCATCACGGCCCAGAGTTCAAAAGAGTGCCTGGACAAATTGGGAAAAACCCGGCCGGACGTGGTCGTTTTGGACGTCATGATGGAACAGTTCGATTCCGGCTTCAAAGTGAGCAAGAAAATAAAAGAGAAGTACCGTGATCTCCCGGTCATGCTCTTGACGTCCATCGGAGCTCAGACAGGCTTGGAATTTTCGTCCAACGAAGAAATTCTGAAGGTCACCGGCGCCGATGTTCTCCTCGACAAACCGGTCAGCCCTAAGCTTTTCATCGAGGAAATTGAAAAACTGACGGCCCACCAGAAAAAAAGCTGAGAGCTTTCCGACTTCCATGGACCTCCTAAGCATATCCGATACGAAATGCCGCCGCTGCTACCGCTGCGTCCGGGAGTGTCCGACCAACGCCTTGAAAATCGACCGGGGGAAAGTCAAGCGGATCTGGAGCCGCTGCATTCTCTGCGGCGTCTGCTACAAACACTGCCCGCATGATGCGGTGACCGCCCTGACGGGCATCAAACAGGTTCTGGAGCTTCTGGACTCCGGCGAAAAAGTCGTTGTTTGCCTCGACCCGACATTTCCGGCGGTTTTGGATAAGGGAACACCCGGCCAATTGGTGACCGCTCTGAAAAAACTGGGTTTCGACGAAGTCTGGGAGGCTGCGGTCGGCGGGGAGCTGGTGACCAAGGCCTACAATTCTTGGATCCTCCAGAACAAGGAATCCTCCTGGATCTCTTCGTTCTGTCCGTCGCTGGTCTATTATATCGAAAAGTTTGTGCCCCAGTTTACGGACCAACTCGTGCCGATTGTTTCTCCCATGGTGGCCTGCGGCATGGCGGTCAAACATCTCCGCGGAGCCGAGACGAAAGTCGTCTTTGTCGGGTCCTGCATCGCAAGGATTTGGGAACGCATGAATAGGTTCGGCAAGCCCTATATCGATTATGTCCTGATCTATCACGACATCACGAACATTCTCCAAGCGAGAGGGATTAACCGGGAAGAACAGGAACCATCGGAATTCGATGGACCCTCGAACAGCCTCGGCCGGATCTTGGGCATTTCGGGGGGCATGAGCAAATGCGTCGGATTTGATCAGGACCTCCTCAACCTGGACTATGTCGTCGAGGCGGGAGCGGAAGAAGCCATGCGGGCGATTAAACAGTTGCAGGAAGGAAAGATCCGCTCGAAATTTCTTGATCTCTTATTCTGCAAAGGCTGCATCAACGGGCCTGTTACGGATAAAAGGATTTCCGGCCCCAGTCGAAAACAAATCGTCGTCGATTTCATTAAAGCCCAGGAGAAAAAAAAGCCGGCCGCAGAGGAAACTGACTTTAATAAACTGTTGCACTTGAATTTAAAAAGGAGCTTTTCGGCCCGGGATGTATCCCTGCCCGACCCGAAAGAAACCGAGATTCAAGCGATTCTGACCCAGCTCGGGAAGACCGAGCCCGATCAGAACTTTGACTGCGGGGCCTGCGGCTACAATTCCTGCCGGGACAAAGCCAAAGCCGTGGTCCAGGGCTTGGCCGAGATGGAAATGTGCCCCCATTATCTCCTGGAGAGGCTCCAGGGCCTCTATTCCCGCCTGGAAAAATCGCACGAGCAACTGAAACATTCTCATGAAGAGCTGGAGCGGGCTCAAAGACAGCTGATCCAAACAGAAAAAATGGCGTCTCTCGGCCAATTGGCCGCCGGCGTCGCTCATGAGTTGAACAACCCCATCGGGACGATCATGATGTTCAGCCGGATTCTTCAGAGGGAACTGAGTCAAAACGAACAATGGCAAAAAGACATCACCCTCGTCGTTCAGGAAGCGGATCGGGCGGCCAAAATCATCAAGGATCTGTTGAGTTTCTCCCGAGAGACCAAAGTCAAGCCGGGGCTGGTGAATATCAATCAGGTCATTGAAGAAGCCCTGTCGCTCCTGGTCAAACAGTCTCTCTTTCACAACATCATCGTTCAATTGAAATTGGATCCCTCGCTCCCGACGACCTTTGCCGACCCGGATCTTCTCAAGCAGGTTTTCTTCAATATCATTCTGAACGGCGCTCAGGCCATGGAGGGCCAAGGGACCCTGACCATAAAAAGTCAAAAAGTCGAAAAGGGGCGGAAAATAGAGATTCGGATTGAAGATACAGGCAAGGGAATCCCGGAGACAAACCTTCCTCGACTTTTTGACCCGTTCTTCACGACGAAAGAGAAAGGAACCGGACTCGGGCTGGCCCTGGTCTACAGTATCATTTCCAAGCATAAGGGATCTGTTTCCGTAGAAAGTCAATTGGGACAGGGGGCCACCTTCACCATCCATCTGCCCGTTCTCGGCCAGAAAGAATGGCTGACCGGCGAAACCGCCATCCCGGGTTTGAAGAGGGCCCCACAAGGAAAGGACCATGAAATCCAAGGGAAAAATCTTATTGGTTGACGACGATCTCGATTTTTTGGAAATGCACAGGGCCATCTTGATGAATCATGGCTATGAAGTCTTAACGGCGACCAACAGCCAGGAAGGGACGGAACGGGTCAGGGCCGAGATGCCGGATTTGATCATTCTCGACTTGATGATGGAGAAACACGACGCGGGATTTTCTTTCAGCAGAAGCCTGAAAACGGACCCTTTGTTCAAGAAGATCCCGATCCTCATGGTGACCTCCGTGGCCGAGGCCACGGGCTTCCGTTTTTCGCTCCAGGACGACGGCTATTGGATGAAGACCGATGATTTTCTGGATAAACCCGTCAAGCCGGAGGTTCTTCTGGAGAGGGTCGAGAAACTGCTCGGACAAAAAAAGGACTGAACGTGAACAACAAAGCAAACATACTGGTCGTTGACGATGAGTTCGGGATTCGAGAGGGGTGCAAGCGCGCTCTCGCCGAGGAGGGCTACACCGTCGATTTGGCCGAAGACGGGAATGTCGGACTTCAAAAAGTCAAGGAGAAATCCTACGATCTCATTCTTATGGATCTGATGATGCCCGGGATCGGCGGTTTGGATTTGATCAAAAAGGTCCACGACATTGAACCCGAGACGATCATCGTCGTCATCACCGGCTATGCGACCATTGAAACGGCCGTCGAGGCGACAAAAAGGGGGGCCTACGATTATCTGCCGAAACCCTTTGCCCCGGAAACGCTGACGGTTCTGGTCAAGAGGGGTCTGGAAAAACGGGAGCTCCGGCTCGAGGCCCAAAGACTCTACCACGAACGGGAACAAAGGCTTTTAGAGCTGGCCGGCGAAAAAAGCCGGCTGCGGACCATCATCGGCTGCATGGCGGACGGGGTTCTGGTCACCAACCTTGAGCAGCAATTGGTCTTGTGGAATACCGCGGCGGTGAAAATGCTCAAACTCAGCGGCACGAACGAATCCGGTATATCGTTGGAGCATTACATCAAGAATAAATCCATCATGGAGTCTCTCCAAAAAATCCTGACGTTCAAAGACGACGGCGTCTCGATGATCAGCCAGGAAATTCAAATTGACGGCCAGGGCTCCGTTTTCATGGCCCAGATGGCCCCCGTCCGTGATGAACGGGGGACGCTTTTGGGGGCCGTCACCGTCCTCCGCGATATCACCAAGCTCAAGGAAATCGAAAAAATCAAATCCCAGTTCGTCTCGATGGTTGCCCATGAGCTCCGTTCCCCCCTGGCGGCGATCGAGGGCTGGCTGGAGGTCGTGATTTCGGGGGAGGCCGGCGGAGACGAAAAACAGAAGCGGGAATGGCTCCAGCGGGCGAAAGAGCGGGCCCACTCGCTCTTGGCCCTCGTCAACGACCTTTTGGAAATCAACAAGATCGAGGCCGGGAAGGTCGCTCAGAAGATGGAATCCGTCCGGATTGTGGAGATCATCACCAAGATCGTCGATTTCTTCAAGCCCGAAGCCGAACGGAGAAATATTTCCTTCAAAGTCAAATTCTCGGAAAAATTGCCGGCCGTCCAGGCCGACGTCCAGGATATGGAAAAACTCTTTACGAACCTCATCAGCAACGCCATTAAATACAATACCGACGGCGGATCCATCACCATCGAGAGCAGCCTCGATGAAAACTATCTCGGTTTGCACGTCAAGGACACGGGCATCGGGATGGCCGCGGAAGATCTTCCCCGGATTTTCGAAGACTTCTTCCGGGTCGAGAACAAAAGGACGAGCAGGATCAGTGGAACAGGATTGGGCCTGACGATTGCCAAAAAGATTGTGGACTCTCACTTCGGACACATCGAGGTCAAGAGCCAGCCGGAAAAAGGGAGCACCTTCTCCGTCTACCTGCCCTACCAGAAACGAAAGAATTAGGGGGCGGGACATGACAGCCATGAACGCCCAAACAGAACACCAGCCCAACGAAATCCTCAAAAAGGAACAGCTCGCCCCGGCCATCACCCTTTTTGAAATATACGCCCCCCTCGTCGCCCGAACGGTCCGAGCCGGCCAGTTTGTCGTCGTCCGGGCCGACGATTATGCGGAACGCGTTCCGCTGACGGTCGCCGACCGTCATCCGGAAAACGGGTCCATCACCCTCATCGTCCAGGTCGTCGGAGTGTCCACGCGAAAAATGGATAAGTTCAAAATCGGGGAGACGTTCCTAGATATCGTCGGACCCTTGGGAAAACCGACCGAGATCAAAAAAGTCGGGACGGTCGTTTCAATCGGCGGGGGAGTCGGCGTCGCGCCCGTTTATCCCATCACCAAAGCCTACAAGAACGCCGGCAACCGGATCATTTCCATCATCGGCGCCAGGAACAAGGAGATGATCATTCTCGAAAAAGAAATGCGGGCGGTGAGCGACGAGCTGTACATCACCACGGATGATGGTACGGAAGGCCGCCACGGGTTTGTGACCGACGAACTCCAGAGGTTGATCGAGGACAAGGTCGGGATCGATCTGGTCGTGGCCATCGGACCCGGGATCATGATGAAGGCCGTCTCCGACAAGACGAAAAAATTGGGCATCCCGACGATCGTCAGCCTCAACTCGCTCATGGTGGACGGGACCGGCATGTGCGGCGGCTGCCGGATTCGGGTGGGGGACAGAACGAAATTTGTCTGTGTCGACGGCCCGGAGTTCGACGGCCATCAGGTTGATTTCCAGGAACTCCTGAAGAGGTCGGAAATGTACCGGCGCGAAGAACATCGGGCCCTATGGGATTATGAATGCAGGCTCCTGGAGGCCGAAAAGAATCTGAAAAAAGCCAACAAACGGGAGCCCATGCCCAAGCAGGATCCGAAGCTCCGCGTTCGAAACTTCAATGAAGTCGCCCTGGGCTACACCAGAGAGGGGGCGATGCGGGAAGCCTCTCGTTGCCTCAGCTGCAAAAAGTCGCCTTGTATCGCCGGCTGTCCCGTCGATATCGACATTCCCGGTTTTATCGAATTCATGCGGAAGGGCGATTTCATCGGGGCCATTCATAAAATTAAAGAAAAGAACAGCCTTCCGGCCATTTGCGGCCGCGTCTGCCCGCAGGAAGAACAGTGTGAGGCCACCTGCGTCCTGTCCAAAAAAGGACAGCCGATCGCCATCGGCCGGTTGGAGCGATTTGTGGCGGACTACGAATTCCAGCAGGGAGATGTTCGCATCCCCAAGATCCCGAGCCCGACGGGGAAAAAAGTCGCCATCATCGGGGCCGGCCCGGCGGGTCTGACCGCGGCGAGCGATTTGACCAAGATGGGCCACGAGGTGACCGTTTTTGAAGCGCTCCACAAACCGGGGGGCGTCCTGGTTTATGGAATTCCCGAGTTCCGCCTTCCCAAGTGGATCGTCCAGCGCGAAAGCGAGTATATCGGAAAACTGGGCGCGGAAATCCGGGTCAGCCAAGTCGTCGGAAAATCCTTCACCATCGGAGACCTTCTCCGGAACGGCTATGAGGCCGTCTTTATCGGCACGGGCGCCGGCCTGCCCTACTTCATGGACATTCCCGGCGAGAACCTGAACGGCGTCTATTCGGCCAATGAGTTTCTCACCCGGGTGAATTTGATGAAAGCCTATCTTTTTCCCGAGTTCAATACGCCGGTCCATTTCGGACGGAAGATCGCGGTCGTCGGAGGCGGGAATGTGGCCATGGATTCGGCCCGGACTTCGCTCCGCCTGGGAGCGGAGAATGTCTATTTGATCTACCGCCGGGCGAGAGAGCAGATGCCCGCCCGGGCGGAAGAGATTGAGAACGCCTTCGAGGAAGGCATTGAGCCCCATTTGCTGACCAACCCCGTTCGAATCCTGGGAAATGAAAGAGGCTGGGTGAAGGGGATTGAATGCATCAAGATGGAATTGGGCGAGCCGGATGCCTCGGGCAGACGGCGGCCCGTTCCGGTCAAAGGTTCTGAACATATTATTGATATCGATATGGTCATCATGGCTATCGGGCAGGGGCCTAACCCCCTGCTCACCTCGACGACGCCCGATTTGGAGCTGACGAAAACGGGGAACATCGTCGCCTCCGAGGAAACGGGCAAGACCTCGAAAAAAGGCGTTTTTGCCGGAGGCGACATCGTCACGGGCGCGGCGACGGTCATCCTGGCCATGGGGGCCGGCAAAAAAGCGGCCAAGGCGATCGACGCTTATTTGAAAGACGGCCTCTGGTGAACGAGCCCTCCAAGTCGATTTCTTCTTATTTATGCCCGCCCTAAGAAAGTGGATGTCCACGTTTTTTTTAGATTTATTCTATTGGAGGGAGAGGCTAGATTCCTTTCTTATAAACATCTCGCCTGTGGCCGATTCTAAGGATGATGACATCTTCTCTTAAAATTGCATAAATGACCCTATAATCACCGACTCGATATTTTCGAAGACCAACAAATGGCCCTTTGAGAACAGGATAAGAATCTGGCTTCTTTGAAAGCTCTTCCTCTATTTGATCCAAAATACGTCCGGCCTCTGCCTTGGGAAGCTTTTTCAGGTCGCGATGGACCGACTTTTTATAAACGATATTATAAGCCAAGGGATTTTCTCAGCTCTTTACCAGAAACAATGGGATCTGTTTTGTCATGGAGCCGGTCAAGAGCGACTTGGAGATCTGCATAGTCCTCCATGTAAGATTCCAACGCTTTTTGAATGATGTAAGAACGGGGACGTTCTGTTTCTCTGGCTATACTGTCCAATTGATCGGAAAGCTCTTTGGGGAGTCTGACTGAAATGGCTGTACTCATAAAGCACCTCTTGATATTATTGTATTACATTGTATACATAAGCTTATGGAAAGTCAACATGGAAGGAGAAAAAACGAAGAAACGAGCGAGCTCAGTCAAAAATCTAAAACTGATTTATTTCCAAAAATAAAAATTTTGGTTAAGATGGCTTTCAATGCCCCTTAAAAGGAGGATTTCATGAAAAAAATCACGCTATTTTTCATCGTGATCTTAGTCTTGGCATCGGCTGTCGCATCCGGCCCGGCCGCCGGCCGCAGCGGCTATTATCGCTACCCGGCGATCCATAAAGATTTCATCGTTTTCACCTCTGAGAGCGACCTCTGGTCCGTGGGTCTTGAGGGAGGGATGGCCCGCCGCTTGACCACCCATCCCGGGATGGAAAGCTACCCGGCCGTTTCGCCCGACGGCGCCATCCTCGCCTTTTCCGCCCAGTACGAAGGGCCGACCGAGGTGTACACGATGCCTTTGTCCGGCGGGCTTCCCGTCCGGAGGACATTCACCGGCCAAACGTCCATGGTGGTCGGCTGGACGCCCGACGGAAAAATCCTTTACAGCACGCAGAAATATTCGACTCTGCCCAACACCCAGCTTGTCGTCCTCGACCCCGGCTCCGGAATGGAAACTCTCATTCCTCTCAGTCAGGCCGCCGACGGCAGCTTCGACGCCTCCGGCCGCACGCTCTATTTCACCCGCCTTCCTTTTCAAGGCAGCTATACCAAGCGCTACAAGGGCGGTACCGCTCAAAATCTCTGGAAGTACGCCGACGGGAGCGCGGAAGCCGTCCCCCTCGCTGCCGAATATCCGGGAACGAGCAAGAATCCAATGCTCTGGCAGGGCCGCATCTATTTCGTCTCCGACCGGGATGGGACGATGAACCTGTGGTCGATGGATCTCGAAGGCCGCGGACTCAAGCAGCACACTTTCCACAAAGGCTTCGATGTGAGCTCCCCATCGCTTTCCGACGGCCGGATCGCCTACCAGCTCGTGGCCGACCTTCACCTCTATGAGATCGGCTCCGGCAAAGACCGCAAAGTCGAAATCACCCTCCCTTCGGATTTCGACCAAATGCGGGAAAAGTGGATTGTGAAACCCCTGGATTACCTGACCGCGGTTCATCTCTCCCCGTCGGGAGATAAGGTCGTCCTTATCTCCAGAGGGCAGGTCTTTGTTGCGCCCGTCGGCGACGGCCGTTGGGTCCGCGTCAGCCGCAAGGAGGGGATTCGTAACAGGAACGCCCGCTTCTTCCCCGACGGGAAAAACCTTATGGTCCTTTCCGATGAGAGCGGCGAATGGGAGTTTTATAGAGTTCCGGCCGACGGGCTCGGCGCCGGACGGCAGCTCACGAGCGGCGCCAAAGTCATCCGTTTCGACGGAATTCCCTCGCCCGACGGACGGCGTCTGGCCTTCGCCGACAAGGATAACCAGCTCTGGATTGCCGACGTCGAGAAACAGTCTCTGAAGAAAGTCGCCACGAACGACAATGAAATGTTCAGCGACCTGGTCTGGTCTCCGGACGGCCGTTGGCTCGCCTATGTCCAGACGGCCGACAACCAATTTTCCGAGATTATGATCCTCAACGCCGAAACGGGCGCGGCGGCTGAGCTCACCAACGACCGCGTCGACTCCTACAGCCCCGCTTGGAGCCCCGATGGGAAATGGCTCTATTTCCTCTCCGATCGCTATTTTCAGAGCTCCGTCGGCAGCCCTTGGGGCGCCCGGCAGCCCGAGCCGTATTTCGACAAAACGACCAAGGTCTATGCCATCGGTCTGACCGCCAAAGAGACTTTCCCTTTCCTTCCGGCGACCGAACTCCAGAGTGAGGCCGCGGAGAAAAAGGACAAGAAGGCCGTAGACGTCGTCATCGACTTCGGCGGAATCGAGGAGCGGGTTTTCGAACTCCCCTTGCCCGTGGGCGTCTATTCCAGGCTGGCACTCAACGATAAATTCCTCTTTCTCATCGACAGGGAAAGCAACGCCGCAGGCCGCAGCAAACTCCAGGCCGTCGAGATCAAAAACAAGGACGTCAAGGCCAAGACGCTCGTCGAGGATATCCGGAGCTTTGAGCTCTCCGCGGATGGAAAGAAGCTCCTCGTCCAGAAAGGCCAGGACCTCTACGTCATCGACGCTTCGGCCACGGCCCCTTCCTCGCTGGCGGAGAAGAAAGTCGATCTTTCGAGCTGGACGTTCTCCCTCGACCCGCGCGCGGAGTGGCGCCAGATGTTCGTGGATGCCTGGCGCATGGAGCGCGACTACTTCTATGACCGGAACCTCCACAATGTCGATTATGAAGGTCTACTCAAGCGGCACATGCCTTTTCTCGACAGGGTCAGCGACCGGTTCGAGCTCAACGACCTCATCGCCCATCTCGTCGGAGAGCTCTCGGCACTCCACACCTTCGTCCGCGGCGGCGACCTTCGCCAAGGAACGGACAACATCGCGCCGGCTTCACTCGGCGCCCGGCTCGCCCGGGACGAAGCGAAGGGCGGCTACCGGATCGAGCACATCTACCGGGCCGACCCCGAGTATCCGGAGCGCTCCTCACCCTTAGCCAAACCGATGCTCGCGCTCCGCGAAGGCGACGTCATCACCGCCATCGACGGGACGCCGACGCTCGCCGTCGCCGACCCGTCGCTCCTCCTGCGGAACACGGCCGGCCGCCAGGTCCTCCTCGAGGTCGCTCCGGCGGCGGGAGGCGCGGCGACGAAGACCATCATCTATCCCATAACGGCCGGCGCCGAATCCGACCTCCGCTACGGCGAATGGGAGTCCACCCGTCGTCTCGAGGTCGAGAAGCTCGGGAAAAGCGAGGTCGGCTATGTCCATCTCCGGGCCATGGGCGGCGGCAACTATACGGAATGGGTCAAGAACTTCTACCCGGTCTACAACCGGAAGGGTCTCATCATCGATGTCCGGCACAACCGGGGCGGCAATATCGATTCCTGGATCCTGGAGAAGCTTCTCCGGAGGGCCTGGTTTTTCTGGAAGCCGCGCGTCGGCAACCCCACTTGGAATATGCAGTATGCCTTCCGCGGCCACATGGTCGTCCTGTGCAACGAGTACACGGCCTCGGACGGCGAAGCCTTCAGCGAAGGGTTCCGGCGGCTCGGCCTGGGCAAGGTCATCGGCACGCGCACCTGGGGCGGGGAGATCTGGCTGAGTTCGTCGAACGTCCTCGTCGATAGGGGCCTGGCCTCGGCGGCGGAGACGGGGGTCTATGGGCCCGAAGGCGTTTGGCTCATCGAGGGCCATGGAGTCGATCCGGACATCGTCGTGGACAATCCGCCGCATGCGGCCTTCCTCGGTAAGGACGCTCAGCTCGAGGCGGCCGTCAAACATCTTCAGGAGAGAATCGCCAAGGATCCCGTCGAAGTCCCCAAGCATCCGCCGTATCCCGACAAGAAGAAGTGAAGGAGCCGCCCCATCGTCGAATTCGCCGGTTGATCAGCGAGCCTCATCCGGGACGATATCCAGCTCCAGCTTGTCCTTCAAACGGATGAGAGTGATCCGCAGAGGTTCGCCGACAGGCTTCTCTCCGAGAAGGCTGAAAATGTCATCGACGCTCGCGACAGCCTTGCCGGCCGCGGCGACGACGATATCCCCGACTCTCAGCCCGGCGCGACGGGCCGGGCCGTCGGCTTCGAGGGCCGCGATTTCGACTCCATAATCCGAGTTGAGCTTGTAAAAGCGCACCAGCCTCCTGTCGAGATGGCGGCGGTAGCCGACGAGGCCGAGGTACCCCCGACGGACGCGGCCTTGCGTGAGAATTTGCGTCACCACCCACTTGGCGGTGTTGGCCGGGACGGCAAATCCTATGCCCTGGGCCATGGCGATGATGGCCGTGTTGATGCCGACGACCCGGCCTTGGGAATCGAGAAGCGGGCCGCCGGAATTGCCCGGATTGAGAGGCGCCGTGTGCTGGATGATGTTCTCAATGAGGCGCCCTTGCCGGCTGCGCAGGCTCCGGCCGAGAGCGCTGACGACGCCGGTCGAGACGGTTGATTGAAACCCGAAAGGATTGCCCATGGCGATGACGAGCTGTCCGACTTGAAGCCCGGACGAATCGCCCAGCGTGGCAAAGGGAAGCCCGGAGCCGGTCACCCGGATGACGGCCAGGTCCGTGGAAGGATCCTCGCCCACGGGCGTCGCCGACAAGCGCTTGCCGTCAATGAAGATCGCCTCGATCTTCTTGGCCAGAGAGACGACATGGCTGTTGGTGAGAATGTAGCCGTCGGGAGTGATCAAAAAGCCGCTTCCCGCGCCCAAGGGCTCAAACCCGGCTTCCTGAGATTCCTTGCCCACGGAGATGCTGACGATGGCCGGGCCGACGTGCTCCACGACCGAAATCACGGCCCGAGAGTAGGCATCCAGGAGTTCAACATTGGACATCTCCGAATGGGGCACTTGGCAGGGAGCGCCGGCCGGCTTGGCGGAGTCTTCGGAGCCGCCCAGATTATCGCCTTGAAGCCAGGACAGCGGATGATCCTTCGTCTCGGTCATGCTCCATTTCCTTTAATTTTATATTAACACATTCCCTACTGGGAGTTCTCTATTTTTGAAATCTGGACCGCCGCTTCTGACCTGACTTATTGGTGAGTTTACATATTTTATTGAAATGATAAAAAATATCGTTTATCGAAGTTGTCGTCGCGAGCCGCGAAGTGCCGTGGCGACCCGACCTCTTGGTCGTCCCGAGGAGCAAAGCGACGTGGGGATCTCCTCAGCATTTAGAAGCTTTGAACCGACAAAAGTAATTATTTTTATAAAAGAATGATTTGGGGATGGGGCGGAAATGGACTTTCCGCCCCATCCCTGAGGCTCGGTCGGTTTTATTCGCAGAAGATGCGGACTTTGTCGTGGCCGTCCACATCCACGGTGAGGTCGTCGAGGTTGGTCAGGATGTCTTCGAGGTCTTCGGGCTTGATCTTGGAGAAGTCGAGGTCGATCCCTTTGTCTTGGAGGGCTTTGTTGATGTCCCCCTGGGCGTGTTTGGGAATGAGCGCCGCCCACTTCAGCCCCGCCCGAATGAGCTTCATCGGGACGCGAATGTTCACCTTGTCGCCGCGTTCGCTTCCCGGTCCGGGCTCAACGAGGACCCGGAGGTATTTCCAGGAGGGTTTACCGCCGGCCGATCCGGATTCCGGTTCGCCGAGAGCGTTCAAAAGGCGCTCCGCCTCTTCGACGGTGATCTTTTTCTCGGACAGCATTTCCAGTATTTTTTTACGTTCTTCGGTCATGAATGTTCTCCTTGAGGATTTATGGGAAGTCGATGAGAACTTCGTTCTCAGCGTTCTTTGTCTCGATGCGAAGCCCTCCAAGATGCCAGAGAATGGAGAAAAATATGGGGTAAACGAGCAGGAGGGTGAAGCCCGGTCCCCGAAGACAGGTAACCAGCGAAGCGAGAAGGATGAAGGGAAACAGGGCGATGAGCAGGGCGCCGGCCAGGATCCAGACGAGGATGATGGGAAAATAGAACCCGATCCCGCGGCGTCCGGCCTGTCGAATTTTAAAATGCATGATCATGGGCAGCATGGACTTATCCTTTCATTTGTTTGATGGCCTCGTCGACGCTGATTTCGCCGCGCTCGAGCCGGCCGAGAACTTCGTCCTTTGATGCCGGCGGGTTGACGTCGATAAAGGGCAATTGCGAGGCGATCGCGTTCAGCCGATTTTTTACGGTGGGGTAGCTGATGCCGAATAACCTCTCAACGTCTTTGATCGACCCGTGGCCGCGAATGAACGCCGTGAGGAAGATTTGATCTTCCATTGTGAGCCGTGCCAGGGGCGGCAGCTCGAAACCGCCTTCGATGACGATATCCTTGTCTTTAAGTTTAACCCGTTCGATGGTGAACTGGGCTCCCTGCGTGAGCCTTGTCAAATCCTGCCAATCGTTTGTCATGTTCGACCTTATTCTTATTCTTAATTTTCTCTAACAAGATACAATAAAATATTAATAATGTCAAGTTAAAAATTAACAATATTAATAATAAAGCTGGATTATATTTAAATAATTAATTTTAAACGAAATAATTTTACGCAGTAAACCCAGAATCCTGGAAAAAGGCGCTTATTTGTATCTCGGGCTATCGAGCCTCTTGGCGGCCGTGTCGAGGATCTGGGGACCGAACAGGTCGGACCCGACGTTGGCGTTAGCCGGAAGAAGCTCGGCTCTGAACGTGATCGGTCCTCCCGCCTTGAGCCCCGGCCGGTCGAGAGAATTTTCAATCGAGTTCAGCCCGTTTTCGTAGCGCTTATAGAGGTCCGCATATTTGGCCGGGACGCCGGGATTTTGAAAAGCCGTCGCCGCGGCTATTGCCGGACCTTCTCTTCTGTTGTTTATAAACCTTTGAGCGCCCGCCGCATCCGGTCCAGGCCGGCCGGAATATCATCCTTGAGGCTCGTCCGCAGGACCCTCCGCTTTTTCTGTCGAAGAGCCAGATAATCTCCCAGGGATTGCGCCTTGATCAATGCGCCGAAGGAAGAGTCCGTCTCCGGAATCGGGAGGTCCTCGGCCGGCTCATCGACGATCTGGAGGAAAAGGCCCTCTTCCGGCCCTCCCTTGTGAAGCTGTCCTGTGGAATGGAGAAACCGGGGCCCGTAGCCCAGAGTCGTGGCCAGTTTTGTCCGTTTGAGGAGCTCGAGCCTGAGGTTTTGGAGAGCCGCAGAATTTTCCCGGTCCTGATGGAGGTAGGCTTGAATGGCGATGTAATCGCCGGGCCGCGCCGAGGAAATCCAATTTTTCAAGGCCGCCTTCAGGCGCCCGGCGTCATGAACCGAGATCGTTTCCGCGGCGTCCTCCGTTTTCAGGTCTGTGCCTTTCTCTTGTTTCATGACATTCTGCGCCAGCTCTTTGGCCAGTTCGACGTCAGGCTGGTTGAAGGGTTGGATCCCGAGCGCAGATCCTGCCGAGGCAACGGCGATCTCCCAACGGAAAATCTCTTGGCCAAGCGCATAGAGATCCTTGAGATTGATGCGGATGACGGGCTGTCCCCGGTTTTGGAGCGTGTTCAAGCGGCTTTCGAGCTTCCGGTCACGGTCCTTCTCAAGATCGAGGCCGACAAAGAATCGGTCTTGCCCATAGCCGGCAAGAGGAATCCAGGGCTCGTCGACGATGGGGACGATGCCTTGGCCGTCCTTGCCGGTGCTTTCGGCGATTAACTGTTCAAGCCAGTCCGGGAAACGGCTCAGAGAAGCGGACGCCAGGATCGTCAGCTTATTCCGGTGTTTGGCCGCTTCGGCCAGGGCCGCTCCCAAAAGATATCCGGAGGCGGCATCTTCGGAGACGCAGAAGGCGTTGTTTTCAGCCGCGACCCGGGTGCGGTCGACGAGAGTCCTGACATCCATTCCGATGAGCGCGGCCGGCACGAGGCCGAAATCGGTCAAGGCCGAATACCGGCCTCCGACTTCGGGATGGGCTTCAAAAAGAGCCCGGAATTTTCTCTCCCGGGCCAGAAGCGCTAGGGGGGTGCCGGGATCGGTGATGGCGATGAAACGGCGTCCCGGGGCATCGGTCAGCCGGCTGATTTTATTCCAGAAATAGCGAAAGAAAGAGAGGGTCTCGACGGTCGTTCCCGATTTGCTTGAGACAAGAAAAAGTGTGCAGGCGGAATCGATTTTTTTCTCGACGGCCAAAACAGCGGCCGGATGGGTGCTGTCCAAAACGAGGAGCTCTGGATAGCCGGGGCTGTTGCCGAAGGTCTTCTGAAATAGTTCCGGGGCCAGGCTCGATCCGCCCATCCCCAGGAGGACCGCATGGCTGAAGCCCTCGGCCTTCACGCCCGCCGCAAAAGACGTCAGCCGGCCGAGCCAATCAGGCATTAGCTCCGGAAGATCCAGCCATCCCATCCGGTTTTTGATTTCGGCCGTCGGGCGATCGGCCCAGAGGGTGATGTCCTTGGACCAGAAACGGCGAGAGTAATTCATTTTTTTCCAGGAGGCCAGGCGTTTTTCGAAGCTCGCTTGATATTTTCCGAGGCTGAAGCTTTGGCCGATCCTCCGGCCGGCGGGAAGGGCGCGGCGTTTTTCCTCAAGGGCGACGAGGACGGACCGAAAGGACTCGGCGGAAGAGGCGACTTCCTCCTCCTGCAAACGCGCGGCCAGGGCTTCCAGATTGAGGTCGAGCTTGGCCAGGGAGCGCAGGTCGTTTTCGGCCTCTCCGGCCTTTTCTTCAAGGCCGGCCCGGGCTTTCCCGTGGTCTTTGAAGGCGAAGAAAGTCACGGGCGGCAGCGCATTTACCGTATCGGGTCCGATAAGCTCCTCGACATAAAGAACGTCCGAATGAGAGGGCTTTTTTGTTCCCGTATTCGTCCAGCACGGACGTTGGACGCGGCCACCGCGCTCGGCAAGGCGCGTCCATTTTTCGCCGCTCGAGATCTCCCGGAACCGACGGTAAATGATTTTGGCGTTGGCGACGGCGATCTTTCCCCTGAGGGCCAAGGCTTCCTGGGTCCCTTTGGCCTCCAAAGCTTCGTCGACCGCGGTATCGACGCGGCCGACAGAAAAAGACACAACGGAGGTGACCTTCCGAGGCTCGGCGCACCTCGTCAGGCCCCGGAGATACGCCTCAGAGACGGCCTCATAGTGAGCCAGAGAAAATATCGAAGTGGCGTTGACATGAATGCCATCGGCAATGAGAGCTTCGATGGCAAGAAGGCCTTCGGGAGTCGCCGGCACTTTGATCATGACGTTGGGCCGGTTTATTTTTTTCCAGAGACGCATTGCCTCTTCGATAGTCCTTCGGGTGTCGTGGGCGAGCGCGGGTGATATTCCCAGACTGATATAGCCGTCTTCGCCGTCTGTTTCGAGGTCAATTTTTCTCAGGAGATCGGCCGCCATTTGGATGTCCCTCGCGGCAAGCTCCTCATAGAGAGCTAGCGAGTCCAGATGAGGATTCCCGTCGATGAACTCCGCCATCACCTCGTCGTAATCCGGGCTCCCGGCGATGACTTTCTCGAAGATCGCGGGATGACTCGTCAGGCCTCGGAGTCCGTCCTCCCGGATCAGGCGTTCGAGTTCGCCTCCGATGATAAGGGCCGGCCTGAGATAGTCCAGCCAGATGGAGTGGCGATATTTTTTGAGGTCCAGCAAAGGATTCATGGGTTTTTGACTCGTGCCCATTTATTGTACCACCGGTGATAGGGAAGTTCTAGGCGCCGGCTTCGGATTCATCAATAATGGATCTGGTTCAGCATATTAACGAGAACAGATAATGGGTGATACCTCTGTCATGTTGAGCGAAGCGAAACATCTCATAGCTGTAATAAAAGCGAGATCCTTCGCTTCGCTCAGGATGACATCTATTTTATCGAAGAGTCCGAGAATTGTCCGACATCCTATCGCCGGAGGTACTTCTCGAACCACAGAATCGTCTGGCGGTTCACTTCCTCCGTGTGCTCGGACAGGCCATGACTGCCTGATTCAAAGAATATCAGCCGAAACGGCTGGCGGGATCGCTGGAGTTGCAGCCCCATGTCCAGAGCGCTCTCGGGCACGCACCGTTGATCATCGCTGCCCTGAAGAAGAAGAATGGGCAATGGGCAACGATGTATTCATTTTCATTTCGAGGAAGAGTTTGGGACGCTCCCCTGACGACGTCCGGGGT
>Ga0315282_10000575_pt1 | contig 72052 bp, 81 predicted proteins | sample YL17G07_20_MG_FD_203693 | JGI IMG/M metagenome (GOLD analysis project Ga0315282, IMG submission 203693) | Sediment microbial communities from Yellowstone Lake, YNP, Wyoming, USA - YL17G07_20 | ecosystem: Environmental > Aquatic > Freshwater > Lake > Sediment | place: USA: Wyoming | collected... | reverse complement strand
ACGCCCGGCGCCTGGATCATGGGCCCCGCCGGGATGCTGGAGCTCAAGCGGGGCGTGATCCGGGCGGCCATCCACGTCCACATGAGCGACCGCGACGCGGCCCGGATGGGAGTCGTCCACAGGGACATCATGGAACTCCGGGTCGAGGGGGACGCGCCGGTCGTCTTCGAGCGCGTCCACGTCCGCGTCGACCCGGCCTTCAAGCTGGAGGTCCACCTGGACACGGACGAGGCCAACGCCTGTCATCTCGCGGCGGCCAAGCGGGTAGCCCTGGGGCCCGCGAAAAAGGAACAGAATCGGTCCTAGCGATATCATCAACAAAGGAGTGCGCGCATGAAAAAAGCACTGGGCATGATCGAAACGATCGGCTTCGTGCCGATGCTGGAAGCCGCCGACGCGGCCTGCAAGGCGGCCCACGTGGATTTCCTCCACTGGGAGCCGGCCGGGTCGGGCATGGTGACGGCCTTCATCGAAGGCGAGGTCGCCGCCGTCAAGGCCGCCGTCGACGCCGGAGCCGAAGCCGCGGCGAAGCTGGGCAAGGTCGTGGCCGCGCAGGTGATCCCGAATCCCTACGAGGATCTCGACGCCTTCACCGGCAAGTCCAAGCCGCGGACCGCGTGACGCGGGAGGACGACGCTCCCCCGGGTCATCGGAGAAAGAGAGAACAGCAATGAGTCATCAAGCCATCGGCATGTTGGAAACGAGAGGAACGGTCGGCCTGGTCACGGCCGGCGACGCCATGTGCAAGGCCGCGAAGGTGACGCTGATCAAGACCGTCCAGATCGGCGGAGGCTATGTCACCACCGTCGTCCAGGGCGAGGTCGGCGACGTCAAGGCCGCCGTCGAAGCCGGAGTGCAGACGCTCAAGGCCGTCGGGGCCGAGATCGTCGCCTCGCACGTCATCCCGCAGCCGCACGAATCCACGCTGGAGCTCGTCGGCGCAAAGGCCTGAGGCGGGGGACGATGAAGATTCTCGTGCCGAACATCGGCAGCACGTCGTTCAAGTATCGCCTCATCGATATGGCGAACGAGACGGCGCTCGCCGAGGGCAAGATCGAGCGGATCGGCCAGGCCGGCGGCGACTGCCCCGATTATCCGACGGCCATCGGACGATGTCTGGACGCGCTCGTCGGCACGGGAAAGCCCCTGGCTTCCCTGAGCGGGCTCGCCGCCGTGGGCTACAAAGCCGTGCACGCCCGGGGGCTGACCGGCGCCGTCCTGGTCACCCCGGAGGTCCTGGCGGCCATGGAGGAGTATGCGTTCCTCCTGCCGGCCCACAATCCCCCCTACGTCGCGGCCATGCGGGCCTTCGCGGCCGCCGCACCGCAGGTCCCCGCCGTGGCCCTCTTCGAGACGGCCTTTTTCACGGACATGCCCGAAGCGGCCTACACCTACGCCGTGCCCTGGGCCTGGCGGGAGGAGGAAGGCGTCCGGCGGTTCGGCTTTCACGGCGCCAGCCACCGCTGGGCGAGCGACGAGGCGCGGCGGCTCTTCGGCCGGAGCGATATCCGTCACATCTCCTGCCACCTGGGCGGCAGCTCGAGCGTCGCCGCCGTCAGGAACGGCCGGGCCGTCGACACGAGCTTCGGCATGACGCCCCAGAGCGGCATCCCCCAGAACAACCGCGTCGGCGACATCGACGTTTTCGCCGTCCTGTACCTGATGAAAAAGCATGCGCTCGGCCCGGACGACATGGCCAGGAAGCTGGCCAAGGAGTCGGGGTTGGCGGGGGTTTCGGGCGTCAGCGGCGACGTCCGCGATCTCGAGACCGCGGCGGACGCCGGAAACCGGCGCGCCCTCGTCGCCCTCGAATCCTATGTCTACGCCGTGCGCCGTCATATCGGGGCCTTCCTGCTCGAGCTCGGCGGCACGGACGTCATCACCTTTTCCGGCGGCATCGGCGAGCATTCGGCCCGGATCCGGGCCCAGGTGCTGCGGGGGCTCGAGAACTTCGGCATCCTCGTCGACGAGCGGCGGAACCGGGAGGCGGGGAAAGGCGCGGAGATCTCCGCCGACATTTCGAAAACGAAGATATGGGTCGTGGACACCAATGAAGAGATCGTCGTGGCCCGGGCCGCGGCGGAACTCATCAATAAAACTTATTCGAGAAAACAGGCGGGACGCCAGACGTCCTGACGCAAAGGAGTCGCAAAGATGATCAAACCGGCGATTGGAATGATCGAAACCAAGGGCCTGACGGCCCTCGTCATGGCGACCGACGCGATGCTCAAAGCGGCGGCCGTCGAGTTCATGGGCTGGAAAAAGGTCGGCAGCGGCATGTGCTCCAGCTACATCCGGGGCGACGTGGCCGCCGTGAGGACCGCATTGGACGCGGGCGTGGCCGTCGCCCAGGAAGTGGGCCAGGTCGTCTGCGCCCAGGTCCTGTCCCGGCCCCACGAAGACATCCACAGCATGGTCCCGAAGCGCTAGCCGGACCGGGAGTCAGACGCCATGTATCTAGCCAAAGTCGTGGGGACGGTGGTCGCCTCGCAGAAGTATTCGAAGTTCCTGGGCATGAAGCTGCTGCTCATCCAGCCCTGCGCGAGCGGCGACAAGGCGCTCGTCCCGCAGGGAAGCAGTCTGGTCGCGGTCGACTGCGTGAGCTGCGGCGCCGGCGACTTGGTCATGTTCACCCAGGGCAGCTCGGCCCGGATGACCGAGTGCACCAAGGACAGCCCGGTCGATGCCGTGATCATCGGCATCGTCGATGCCGTCGAGGTCGACGGCAAGCCCCTGAAAAAGCCCTAACCGCGGAAGGGAGCGCGTCCTGCCATGAGTTCTTCTTCGCATCGCGACGTCGATATCCCGGCCATCGTCGCCGAGGTCGTGCGCCGGCTGGCCGCGGAGCGGACCGGCGGGGGCGCCGGGAACGTTCCGTCCGGCGGCCGCGGCGCGAGGGCCGCTTCGGCCGGCTCGGACGGCGTCTTCCCCACGGTCGACGAGGCCGTGGCGGCCGCGCGCCGGGTCCAGCCGAAGCTCGCCGGCCTCACGCTCGGCCAGCGCGGCGTCATCGTCGACATCATCAAGAACTACTGCGTCGAGAACGCGGACGAGCTGGCCCGCATGGAATTCCGCGAGACCCGGCTGGGCCGCGAGGACCACAAGATCCAGAAGCTGACCATCATCTCCAAGGTGCTCGGCGTCGAGGCCCTGAAGACCAGCATCCGGGTGGGCGAAGCGGGGACGGAGTTCATCGCCGCGGCGCCGTTCGGCGTCATCGGCATGGTCACGCCGGCGACGCACAGCATCCCGACCATGGCGGGCAACGCCATCAACGTCATCGCGGCGGGGAACACGGCCGTCTTCTCCCCTCACCCCGCGGCCTTCCGCTGCCTCCGACACGCCCTGCAGGAGATCAACCGGCGCATCCGGGCCAGGACCGGGATGGAGAACCTGATCACGGTCATGGCCGAACCGTCCATCGAGACGGCCGGCGAGCTCTTCAAGCATCCGGACATCGACCTCCTGACGATCACCGGCGGTCCGGGCGTCGTCAAGGCGGCCATGAAGTCCGGCAAGAGGGTCATCGCCGCGGCGCCGGGCAATCCCCCGGTCATCGTCGACGAAACCGCGGACATCCCGGCCGCCGTGAAGCACATCATTTTCGGGGCCTCGTTCGACAACAACCTGCTCTGCATCGGCGACAAGGAGGTCTTCGTCGTCGACTCGGTCGCGGATGAGTTCATGGCGACCATGCGCCGGGCGGGTGCGGTCGAGCTCGACCGCCGGCAGATCGACCGGCTGGCCGAAGCCGCCTTCGTCGCCGACAAGAAAACGGGCGAGAAGCACGTCAACCGGGATTACGTCGGCCAGAGCACGTCCTTCCTGGGCCGCGCGGCCGGCGTGATCGTCCCCGGCAACGTCGATCTCCTGTTCGGGGAAACGGAGGAAAGCCACATCTTCGTCCAGGAGGAGCAGATGATGCCGTTCCTGCCCATCGTCCGGGTTAGGGACGTCGACGCCGCCATTGAGGCGGCCTTGAGGGCCGAGCACGGCTACCGCCACTCCGCCCTCATCCACACGCGGAACGACGAGACGGCCCGGCGGGTGGCCCGGGTCATGAACACCACCCTGTTCATCCGGAACGCCCCCTGCACGGCCGCGCTCGGCGTGGACGGGCCGGGCTACCTGAGCTACAGCATCGCCACGGCCACGGGCGAGGGCGTCACGACGCCGCTGACCTTCACCCGCCAGCGGCAGATGATCATCGGCGGCCGGTACGACTTTTTTTAGGAACGCGAAGGAACGGGACCTCATGTACCTGGCGAGAATTGAGGGCACGGCGACGGCGACCATCAGCCACAAGAGCCTCAAGGGCCGCAAACTGCTCATCGCTCGGCGCTCGGAGCCCGACGGCCGGTTGGCCCGCGAGCCGATCCTCGTCCTCGACACCGTGGGGGCCGGCCTGGGCGATCTCGTCTTGATCTCGACGGACGGGGAGCTCTGCCGGAAGCTGACGGGCCATAAGACGGCGCCCGTGCGCCTGACGGCCGTCGCCATCGTCGATCACTGCGCGGCGGGGACGGCGGGAGAAAGCGCATGAGGCTGGGCATCGTCAAAGGGACGGTCGTCTTGAGCCGGGGGCTCGCCTCGCTCGAAGGCACGCGCTATCTCATCGTCGAGCCGGTGACGGCGGAAAGCTTGAAAGCCGGTAACGGGCGGGGCGGCGGCCGCGAGGTCGTCGCCGCCGATCATCTCGGCCCCGGACCGGGACAGATGGTCTGCTTCGAGGAGGGCCGCGAAGGCTGCAGCCCGTGGCTGCCGGCCGGCGTCCCGGTCGACGCCTACGTCTGCGGCATCATCGATTCGGCAACTTATCATCCGACGGATTGAAACCATGAAACAACTTCACTTGCACGGCACGAACGTCATTTCAGGCCAGACCGTCGGCCAGGCGGCGCGCGACGGCTACGGGGAGATCCTCGTGGACGGCGCCGCCGTCATCACATCCATCGCCATGGACGCCGCCGCCGTGGCCGGCATCGTTCTCACCCGCCAGGGCGGGAGCCGGCGGGCGGCCGCGACGGCCTCGTCCTTCTCGGGCGCGTCCGGCGCGGAGGCCCTCTTCTCCTCCGCCGAAGCCCAGGCCCTCAAAGAGGAAATCGTGGCCGCCGGCAAGAAGCTCTGGAGCCGCGCCTATGTCGATGGCAACGGCGGCAACATCTCGTGCCGGATCGGAGAGAAGTACATCCTGTGCACGCCGACGCTCGTCAGCAAGGGGGACCTCACGCCCGACGACATCTGCCTGGTCGATCTCGACGGGAACCAACTCGCCGGCCGCAAGAAGAGGACGAGCGAGATCCTCCTCCACCTGGAGATCATGAAGGCCCAGCCCAAGGCCAGGGCCTGCGTCCACGCCCATCCGCCGTACGCCACGGCCTACGCCATCACCGGCATGGTGCCGCCCGTGCGCATCATTCCCGAGGCCGAGATCTTCGTCGGGCACGCCGGCTTCGCCCCCTACGGCACGCCGGGCACGAAGGACATCGCCCAGAAGATCGCCGAGCTCGTCGCCGACCACAACACCATCCTGCTCGGCAACCACGGCGTCGTCAGCTGGGCCGACTCGATCACGCACGCCGAGTGGTGCATCGAGGTCCTCGACACCTATTGCCAGACCCTCGTCATCGCCTCCCAGCTGAGCGTGCCCATCAAGACCATCCCCGCCGAGAAGACGGGCGCCCTCCTCGAAACCAAGAAAAAGATGGACCTCCCCGATCCCCGCCTCAGCGGCCGGGAGTGCGAGCTGGCGGACATGCCCGAGAACCTGACCAGCATCACCGTCTGCCCGGGCGCCTGCGACAGGGGGGACGGGCCCTGCCGCCTCCACGGCACGACGACCTGCCCGCGGGCGGCCGCGGCTCCGGTCCCGGGGCACGAGGACAACGAGACCGAGGCCCTCATAGGCCGGATCATCGACGAGGTCATGAAAGCCCTCGAAAAGTAGCCTCCGCCCGGCCGCCGGTCCTTGATCCTTGACATCATTCGGACTCCTCCTTTATGCTTCCGGGCGATGACCGGCCGAGGTTTCACGGCGGAGAGGATCCGTCACCTTCCGTCGCGGCCGGAGGGGAGATCTGTTCGGATGAGAAGGTCGGCAGAGGCGATCGCCCTCGTCTTCGTCCTGATTTTCGTCGCGGCGGGACGCGGCGCGGCAAAGCATTCCCGCCTCTCGATCACCCACATTTCCAATTCTGGCTTCCTGCTGTCTTCGGGAGGAAAGAATGTCGTCATCGACGCCCTGTTCGACAACGGCTATGGCCGATACGCCGTGCCGTCCGAAGAGCTGAAGGCCAAAATCATCCGCGGGGATCCCCCCTTCCAATCCATCGATGTCTTTCTTGTCACGCACGGTCACGGCGACCATTTTGACGCCCCCGACGTCGCGGCCTTCCTCAAGCATCATCGAGAAACGCAATTCGTCGCTCCTCAGGAGGTCTGCGACCGGCTCGGAAAGGAAGGCAGTCCGGGAAAGCAAATCCGCGGCATCGCCTTGCCTGTCGGCGCTTCGACGGAGATGACCGTCAAGGGCATCTCCCTGAAGGTCGTCCGGTTGAAGCACGTGCTCGACGATACCGGATCGAGGATAGCCAATCTGGGCTATCTGATCACCATGAATCACGCCCGGATCATCCAGGCCGGGGATATCACGATCGAGCACGACCCGACCCTGCTCGAAAAATGGCGGCTGGGGGAGCAGCGGATCGACGTTCTCTTCCTGCAGTATTTCGACCGTTCCGAATTTTCCGCACGGCGGATTCGGGACATCATCAAGCCCGCGCATATCGTGGCGACGCACATTCCGCCGGCGGACGCCGACTCGGAATCGGCCTTGTTCCTCGGCCTTTATCCGAACGGAACCGTCCTGAAAGAGCCGCTCGATTCCATCGCCTGGGATATCCCCCGTTGAGAGCGGCGCCGCGCGGGTGGGACCCCTAAAAGCGTAGAAATGGTCTCGGCCGGCCGCCGCGGCGCGGTCCGGCGCGACATTTGACATGACCGGGTCATTTCTCTAGAATGGCTTCCACTTAAAGGGGTATCCAAACAGCGGATGATCGCGCAAAAAGAAAAAGAGCGAAGGGGGCGTCGAAAAAAAACCTGCGGTTTCCTGCCGGCCGCTCTCGCAGCCGCGGCTTTTTCGGCATACGCGGCCGCCGCGGACGCGGCGCAAAAGCCGTTCCAGCCGTACCGGACGGACGCGCCGCCCGTCATCGACGGAGTCCTCGACGACCCCGTCTGGAAGAACGCCCAGGCCCTCGAGGGCTTCAAGACCTTCATCCCCGATTTCGACCGGGAGCCTGGCCAGAAGACGGTCGCCTACATGGCCTACGACGCGGAGAACCTCTATTTCGCCTTCAAGTGCTACGATCGCGAGCCAGGCAAGATCAAGGCGGCCGTGGCCAGCCGCGACACGATCCTCAAGGACGACTTCATCTGCATCAATCTCGACTCGTTCAACGACCAGCAGTCCCTGTATGCCTTCTACGTCAATCCCCTCGGCATCCAGGCCGACAGCCGGTTTGCCAGCAACAAGGAGGATTACAGCGTCGACTTCGTCTGGTGGAGCGCCGGCCGCATCGACGCCGACGGCTATACCGTGGAGCTCCGCGTCCCGTTCAAGAGCATCCGTTATGTGGGTAAGAGCCGGGTCGAGATGTCGATCTTTTTCGAGCGGAGCATCAGCCGCCTGACGGAGCACAGCTCCTGTCCGCCGCTCGACCCCAAGCGCGGCTATTTTTTCCTGACCCAGATGATGCCGCTCGAGCTCCGGGACATCCGGCAGTACACCCTCCTCGAGATCCTGCCCGCGTCCACCCACTCCCTGAAGTATGCCCGGGACGCGGCCACGGGGGAGATGGCCCGCGAGGAGCCCTATCCGCGCTCCTTCGGAAACGTCGTGTCCGAGGACTTCAGCCTGACCGCCAAGTACGGCATCACCTCCCAGCTTATCCTCGACGCCACCTGGAATCCGGATTTCAGCCAGGTCGAGGCCGACGCCGGGCAGGTCGACGCCAACCTCCGGTACGATCTCTACTACGCGGAAAAGCGGCCGTTCTTTCTCGAAGGCAGCGAGATCTTTAATGTGGCCGCCACGTACGACGACGATCCTCTTCCGGCCGTCGTCTACACGCGGACGATCATCGATCCCCGCGTCGGCTTCAAGCTCTCGGGAAAGCTGGGGCGGAACGACACCATCGCCTCCGTCCTGGCCCTCGACGAGGCCCCCTCCCTGGACCCGTTATACACGGGCGGGGACAAGTACGCCGGCGCCGCCGTCGTCCGCTACAAGCACTCCCTCGCCGGCGACAGCTACATCGGGGGATTGTACACCGGCAGGGAGTACGAAAGCGGCTTCAATCACGTGGCGGGCGCCGACGGCCTGTTCCGGCTGAGTCCCGCGAGCGTTTTCGGATTCCACGGCTTCGGCTCCTCGTCCCGGACCGCGGCCGGGGCTTCGGCGGCCGGCGGCTTTGCCCTCGGCCTGGATTATCTCTACGACACCCGGAACCTCGGCTTCGAGATGGGCTTCCAGGACGTCTCCAAGGATTTCCAGGCAGACCTCGGCTACCTGACGCGAAACGGCCTGACCCGCGTCCGGGCCTCCCTCCTCCCCCGCATCTATCCGCGGAGCCGGGTCTTCCGGAAGCTCTCGCCCCAGATCTTCGGCTCCGTCATCAAGGACCTCTGGAGCGGACTGTATGAAACGTACAACGTGCTGGGGCTGCAGACCCTCTTCCCGGGCAACACGATCGTAATGGTCGCGGGCGTTCTGGCCAACGAAATCTTCCTCGCCCGGCGCTTCGACACGAGCGGCTGGCAGGTCCAGGGCTCGAGCCAGGTCACGAAGCAGTTCTCCCTCACCGGCAAGTTCTGGCACGGCGACGGGATCCGCTATGTCGAAACGCCGTATCAGGGCTACGGCAGCCGACTGACGGCCGCCGCCGTCTATCAGCCCTCCGAACAGTTCAATCTGACGGCGAACTTCAGTTTCGCCGATTTCTATCGCGAAGACACGCGCGCGAAGGACTACGATTACGCCATCCTCCGCGGCCGGCTGACCTACCAGATGAACAGGTATCTCTTCTTCCGGGCCATCGTCGAGCACAACTCCTACAGGCGCCGTCTCCTCACGGACCTGCTGGCCTCGTTCACCTACGTGCCGGGGACGGTCGTCCAGATCGGTTACGGCTCGCTCTATGAAAAACTCCAGATCGTCGACGGCGAATTCCGGCCGGACGACCGCTTCCTGGAGATGCGGCGCGGTTTCTTCTTCAAGGCGTCCTATCTGTGGCGCCTCTGAGGCGCGGGGACGGGAAGCGGCCGGACGTCCGGAGCGGACCTACTTCTTGTCCGAGCCCCGCTCGATCATGAACTCCCACTTGTAGACCAGGTCCTTGGCCTCCCGGGCGTTCTGGGCGGCGGGCTGGAGCTGGAGGTAGGTGTTCATGTGGGCGACGGCCTGGCTGTACCGCCCGGTGTCCGCGGCGATCAGCCCGGCGTTGTAATGGAGGAGCGGGCAGAACGGCGCGATGCGCAAGGCCGAGGCGTACTCGGCGAGGGCCGCGTCGAAGTTCTTCTCCTTGAGCAGGACCTCCCCCCGCAGGGAATACTTTCGAGCCTCTTCCGGCAGTTCGGCGAACTCGGGATGGGCCTTAAGCAGGGCCGCGACCCGGCCGAGGATGTCCTTGGCCGCGGCATCGTCGGCGATCTTGAGGGCCAGGGCGTATTCTCCCAGGGCGTCGCGGGCGCCCGGCCCGGTCTCGAGCGACTTGGCCTTGTCCAGGTGCCCCTGCAGGGCGGGCTTGAGGAGGTCGACGGCGATGCGGGCGTTCCTCGAGATGAGCGCGTTCCGGGAGGCCAGCGTCCCCTCGCCGGCCGCGGCGAAGGCCTTTTCCGCCTCGGGCAGGTTACCTTTTTTGGCGTGGGCGGCGGACAGGAGGAGCGGAACCAGCGTAAAATCCTTGTCGTTGATGGCGGAGAGCTTCAGGACGGCCTCGTCGTAATTCGCCCGGTCGAGGGCGACGGCGCCGAGGGCGAACTGCCCCCACTCGTTGGCGGCGTCGGTCGCGGCGGCCTGGGCGGCGTCCTTGGCCGCCTCGTCGAGCTGGCCCTTCTCGCGAGAGAAGAAGCTCCGCAGGCCTAGCGTCTCGGCGGCGCTTTTGAAATCTTTCTTTGCGAGGAGCCGGTCGGCCGCGGCGATAGCGTCGTCCAGGCTGCCCATGCGGGCACTGGTATTCATGATCGACTGGATAGGGCTGGGCTCCTCGGGAGCGAGTTCGGAGGCCTTGCGGAAATTCGCCACGGCCTCGGCGTAGTTGCCGAGGTTGTAGCCGGCGTTGCCGAGGCGGGTGAAGATCCAGGGATTCTTGGGACTGAGCTCAGCCGCCTTCTTCAGCGGTTCAACGGCCAGGGCGAAATCGCCCTTGTTCATGAGGGCGTCGGCTAGACCCACGCGGGCGTCGGAATTATCGGGGGCAAGCTTGATCGCGCTTTCGGCCGCGGCCTTGGCCTCGCCGTACTTCTTCAAGGCGTTGAGGGAGAAGGCCAGGCCGATGAAGTTGTTCGGATCCTGGGCGTTCGCCTGGGCCTGCGCCTGGAAGACCCGGACGGCCTTGTCGTACTGGCCGGACTGATAATAGGCCATGCCCGCCCGGCTCTTGATCAGCCCGATGCCCTGGCCGATCTTCGCATTATTGTTGACGCCCATGCTGCGGGACCATTCGGCCGTCGTTTTCATGCCCTCGACGGCCCGATCGACGTCGGCGCCCTTGGCGATCAGGAGATCGACCATGTCGCCATAGCCCGATTGGGCCGCGACGCCGAGCGCCGTCCAGCCGTTCTTGCCCAGGGCGTTCAGGTCGGCGCCCTTCTCGATCAGGAGCTTGGCGATGTCCAGCTTGTTCTCGCTGGCGGCGAAGACGAGGGGCGAGCCGGAGTTCCATTCGTTGATGTCGGCGCCCTTGTCCAGGAGCTCCTGGACCTTCTTGATGTCCCCTTTGTGGATGGCCTTCTGCAGGGCCGTCAATCCCATGCCCGCGGCGGTCCCGGCCGCGAGAAAGGCGGCCGCGACAAAAAGCGCAGGCGCGACGTGCTTCTTGGAAAATCTCATCAAGTCCTCCATAAACCAGCTATCCATTATAGTCCTCGGGCCGTCCAGTTCAAGACGTCGGAGCGGTGCCACGGAAACGGCCGAGGACCGCGGCAGAAGATCGCGCCGATATGCGCGCCGGGGGCGCACATGCGGACAAGAAGACGCTATTTCGGCGCTTCCGTGACTAGGGTCCGGGTGATCTTGACCACGAGATTCGCGGTTGGGTCCGGACAACGGATATATTCCGTGGTCACGCCGTTGGGGTCGATGACCTTCTCGTAGGGCGTATTCTCGTACTTCCAGGGCAGGGTGACGCCGTATTCCAGGATGCGCACGACGTCGTTGAGGCTCCCCCGGAGCCAGGGACAAATCCTGCCCCAGTCTTGAGGATAGAGGAACTTGTCGCCCTTTTTGTGGCACCAGCTATCGGGCCGGGCCTCGTAGATTTCAAGCTCGATGCGATATCGTTTCCGGGCCGGGGACGCAAGCGTCTGGCCGGCCGTCGCCGGAGCGGCTGGCGAGGCCGGTATGTCGGCCGGGAGCTCCGCGGCCGCCCATAAAGCGGCCAATCCGCAACCGGCGTGTCCCACGAATTCGCGTCTTTTCATCATGACCTCCTTGGTTTCCGTCGAGTTCACCCGTTCGCGGGATGCAAAGAAAGTTTAAAGGGCCCCGACTCATTTTACAATCCCCCGGGGCGACACCCCGGCGGGGGATTGTTTTTTTCCTGAGAGAGGCCGTTCATGCTCCCCGCATCGAAGCTGATGCTGCACCCGCCGTGCCAACATGGCCCTCTCCATCGGCCGGGCGCCTCGGCGTCAATGGCCTCAAGGCTCCGAACCCGCCGGCTTTCTTGACATGGCGGCCCCGCGGCACTATATTCGTCTTCCGGTCTCGGAGGGGGCGATACGGCGAGGGAAAAAATCGAGGCGTTCCCATGTTCAATGCATCCGATTTGAAGAAAGGCGACGTCGTCAAGATCGAGGGCGATCCCCACATCGTCGAGACGGTCAAGGTCCAGACGCCCTCGGCGCGCGGGGCGGTGACGCTCTACAAGATCCGCTTCCGCAACCTGAAGACGAAGAGGAAAATCGACCAGGCCCTGCACGGCGACGACGTCCTGCCCGAGGCCGATTTCGAGAGGCGCCCCGTGCAGTACCTGTACGGGGACGCGGCCAGCATCACCTTCATGGACCTCCAGGACTACAGCCAGTTCACCCTGGCCAAGGACGAGATCGAGGAAGAGTGGCCTTACCTCACCGAGGGCGTCGAGGGGTTGATCTCGATCTCCTCCGAGGGCCGCGTCCTCGGCCTGGAAATCCCGACCTTCATCAATCTGACGATCGTCGAAACGCGGCCGTCCGTGAAGGGCGGGTCGGTCACGGCCAGGACGAAGCCGGCCACGCTGTCCACCGGCCTGGTCGTCCAGGTCCCCGAGTACATGGCGGCCGGGGAGGTCATCCGCGTCGATACCCGCACGGGCGAATACGCTTCCAAGGCCTGACCGGAATATCGCGAGGGCATGAAAAACAGAGGATACGTTTACGTCGATCGCGTCCCCGCGGCGGACGAGGGCGTTTCCGTCGCCGCCTTCTACACCCATCATTATCCCCACTCGACCGGAGAAGAATGGCGGCGGCGCATCGAGGGGGACCAGGTCCTGCTCAACGGGCGGCCGGCGACGCCGGACGGACTCCTGGCCCGGGGTGATCGCCTTAGCTACCATCGTTCTCCCTGGGAGGAGCCGGAAGCGCCGGCGGATTTCGGAACGTTGTTCGAGGACGAGGACGTCCTCGTCCTGGCCAAGCCGTCCGGGCTGCCCGTCCTTCCCGGCGGAATGTTTCTGGAGAACACCCTGCTCGCGCTGGCCCGGCGGCGCTATGGCGACGGGTGCTCGCCCGTCCATCGGCTCGGGCGCGGCACGTCCGGAGTCATCCTCTTCAGCCGCAACGCCCGGGCGGCGAGACTGCTCGCGACGGCCATGCGCGAAAGGCGGATTCTCAAGATCTATCTCGCCCTGGCTTCCGGGACGGCCATGCCCGACGCGTTCACGATCGACGCGCCGATCGGGCCCCTTCCCTACCGACGTCCGGCCGCCCTTCATGCGTACAGCCCCGACGGCCGTCCGTCCGTCAGCCATGTCCGGGTCATCCGGAGGCTTCCGGAAGAAAACGCGGCGCTCCTCGAAGTCACCATTCCCACGGGACGTCCCCACCAGATCCGGATCCACCTCAGCTACGCCGGCTTTCCCCTGGTGGGCGATCCGCTCTATGAGCGAGGGGGGATTCCCCGCGCCGAGGCCGCGGACGAGGAAGAGGCCGCGACGCCCGGCCAAACGGGATACCTTCTCCATTCCTGGAAGATCCGTTTTCCCCATCCGTCCGGAGAAAAAGAGGTAGAGGTCGTCTGCCCTCCCCCGCCCGGCCTCGATCCGGGATGAGGGAAGCGCCCGCGGGCAACATCAAGGTTTCCGCGTCGCTGTCGAATTTTCCTTGAGCCTCTCCCGGTAATCGTCATAGACGGGCACGATCCTGACGTATTCCTCGGACATGAGGGGAGAGGAAATGATGAAATCGGCCGTGGCCCTGTCGCACGCCACCGGGATGTTCCAGACCACGGCGATGCGGAGAAGCGCCTTGACGTCGGTGTCGTGGGGCATCGGCTGGAGAGGGTCCCAGAAGAAAATCATGAAATCGATTTCCCCGTCCGCGATCCGGGCCCCGATCTGCTGGTCTCCGCCCAAGGGGCCGCTCTGCAGCCTGTGGATTTCGAGTCCGAGTTCTTTTTCGATGAGCGCGCCCGTCGTTCCCGTGGCGAAAAGCTCGTGGCCGGCCAGGGAACCCCTGTTGAACTTCGCCCATTCGAGCAGATCTCTTTTTTTATTGTCGTGGGCGACGAGCGCGATGTGCTTGCGTTTGCCGATGGGAAGCTTTTTTTCGTTCAATGAATCTCTCCTCCCGGATCAGGGCTCAGCCGGCCCGGAGGCCGTTCTGCGGCCGGCTCGCCGTTTCCTCGGCCGTCGGCCCGGCCGCCGGACGCTTGTGCCGGCCCGAGTGGAAAAAGCTGATGAGCTGCCAGCGGCTCCGGACGCCCAGCTTGGCATGGATGTTGGTGATGTGATTCTTGACCGTATGGATCGAGATGAAGAGCTCTTTCTCGATCTCGGCGTTGCTTTTGCCGCGCAGGATCAGCCCGATGATATCCCCCTCCCGCGCCGTGAGGCCGCGCGCCCGGCAGAAGCGCTCGAAGTCCTCCTGGTCATCCGAGGAGGCGGGCGCCGCGGCATAGGCCCGGGCGAATATCTTTCCGAACCAAATGAACGGGATGACGTTGATCGCCAATAGGGCCAGGGCGTTGGGCAGGAACTGGACGTTGTCCGGCAGCCTCGCCGTGATGACGAATATGGCGTAGACCGCGAGGTAGGCGGCGCCGAAGACCCGGACCGCCGTGCGCTCCGCGTCATCTTGGATATTCCGGGAACGAAGAAGCAGATCGGCCAGGGCGAGGAGCAGGGCCAGAACGCCCAGTCCGAAGGCGGCGAGCTGACCCCGGGCGATCCAGAGCCGCAAAACATTCCCCACGGGCAGAATGGCCGGGACAACGTAGCTGGCAAGAAGAATCCCCGCGGCAAGCAGGAAGGCGACCCTGACGGCGCGGGAGGGACGGCGGCCGCGGAATCCCAGGACAACGGCCAATAAGGCATATACGATTCCCACCTGAGAGAGCCTGGCCAGGGGGCCCATGATCTGGCCAAAGGCGGTGTACTGGAACGCCGCGCAGAAGCCGAGGAGATTGGCGCAGGCGTAAGCCGAGGTCAGGTTGGCCAGGCCCAGGATGTTGTTGAAGCCCAGGAACCAGGCGTAGGCTCCGAGGAAGGGGAGGCGGTACGTCCGGCTCATGAGGACGGCGTAAACCACGGCCCCGGCTCCGATGAGCAGGACCACGAGGTAATAGGCGATTTTCAGATGTTCCACGGAATTCGTGCCCTTCTGTTTTCCGGGCTCCATTATAGCCGAAGACACTCCGGGCGTGATAGTCCGGGGGGAACATGGGATTTTCAGGCTATTTCGGCTCGGAAATCAAAAAAGGGAAGAAAGTCCTATTCCCAGGCAGCCCGCCGTTGCGTATTGTCTGGTGTGAAAGGAGAAGATTCTCATGAAAATCACGACGTTCATTCTGGCAGCCCTGCTGGTCCTCGCGGCGGTCCCGGCCCTGGCCGGGGATCAGCCCTCCTCGAGCGCCGACGCCGAAAAGGAGGCGATCATCCAAACCGCCCTGGATTACAGCGACGGCGCCTATTCGAACGATCCGGCGCGCATGGAGCGGGCCATCCATCCGGACCTGAACAAGCTCATCTTCGGACGGAGGTCGCCGGCGATGGGACTGGCGTCGAGCTATTCAACCTACAGCCTCCTCCTCGAGCTGCTGCGCGCGGGGCGTATCAACTCCCTCGAGCCCGAGAAGCGCCGGACGGAAACCGCCGTCCTGGAGATCCAGGGCGATGTCGCCTGCGTCAAGGTCAGAACCGCCCTCTGGTTCGATTATCTCCAGATGATCAAAGTCGACGGAAAATGGAAGATCATCAACGTCCTGTGGACGAACGGCTATGATACCCCCCCCGAAGGCAAGGCCGTCCCCGGCTTCGACGGCGAGAAGGAGCGGCCGGCGGCCCGGACGGCCGCGCTCGACTTCATCGAGGGTCGGCTCACGGGCGACGTCGCCCGGCTGGAAAAGGTCCTCCATCCGGAAACCAATCTGGTCGCCTATATGGTGTTCGCCAAGACGAACAAGGCTTTCATCAGCCGGACGCGCTATTCCGGCATCATGGAGCCGGCCAAGGCCAAGCTCGGCCTCCCTCCCGAGAACGCCCGCAAGGCCGAGGTCCGTGTCCTCGATGTGATGGACGGCATGGCCTTCGCCGTCGCCCAAACGCCCTTGGGGACGCTCTATCTCCAGCTCCAACTCATGGACGGCCAATGGAAGGCCATCAACATCCTCTTCCGGCCTGCGAACAATCTCGTCCCTCAGCTTCAGGAGGTGAAAAAATGACAAAATATATGATCCGAATCGTCATCGTTTTCGCGGCGGTCCTTTCGATCCTTCCGCCGGCCCGCTCCGGCCCCCAGGCCCAGCAGAGCCAGGCGTGGGTTTTTCAGCCGGCCAACTTCGGCTTTCCCATGCCCGATTTCGCGTTGCCCGCCATCCAGGGCGGCGAGTACGGTCCCGGCAAGCTCAAGGGCAAGAACGTCCTGTTCGTCTTCCCGCGCGGCAAGTTTGCAGACCATTGGTGCCAGGTCTGCCATTACCAATACGCCGAATTGGCCGAACTCGAGGCCAAGCTGGCGCTCCGTCGGACCCACAATCTCGAGATCGTCTTCGTTCTCCCCTACGGCGAGGCTGAAGTCCGGCATTGGGCGGAGATCTTCCCGGATCAGATCGCCGTCATCGAGCGGTGGAAGAATCCCCCCGATTTCGACAAGCTCGATCCGCGACGGAAGGAATTCGTGGCGCTCCTCCGGCGGGCCCTTCCGAAGAAGTTCGATTTCGGCAAGACGCCGGCGCCCACGCCGTTTCCCATCCTGTACGATAAGGACCAGATCGTGTCCAAGACGCTGGGGCTTTTCTCGACGAGCTGGGACGGCAACGATGCCGATCAGAACATCCCGACCGTCTATCTCCTGGACACCGCGGGAGATGTCCGTTTCAAGTATAGGAGCCAGACGACGCTCGACCGTCCCAGCGGCGATTTTCTCGTCAAGATGCTGGATATGCTGATCCCCGGGAAGCCTTGAATCCGCCGGAGAGGGCCGATATCATCGCCAGGCCCCTCCGGGCCGCTTCGGCCGCACCGCCGAACAAACTATCTTGACTTGAGGGCCGATCTAGTTTACTTATGAGATTCCGCGGCCGTTCCCGGCATGGGGGAATAGGTTCGGGGAACGGCCACGATTTTTATCTGCGAAAAGAAGGAGGATTCATGAAGCGCTTGTGGATGGTTGCAATTATCGTCTTCGTCCTGATCGTGGGCTTCGCCCTGACGGCCAATGTCTCACGCAATTACCTGATCGTCGCCAAGGGCCAGGGGGCGGGAAGCGCCGACCTGGACGACGCGGTGATCGTGGCGGGTGGCCGGATCACGGCCAAGCTCCCCGAGATCGGGGTCGTCCTGGCGACCTCCGATAACCCCGACTTTTTAACGCAGATCGTCGGCGACGCCCGCGTCCAGCAAGCCGCCGAGGACATCGAGGTGCCGTGGATCAACAACGAGCCCAACGTCGAGGCGGCCGATTTGACCTTGCAGCCCGACGGGGTGAACTCCGAACCCTATAATGCCTATCTCTGGAACATCCGGCAGATTCACGCCGACGATACGGCGGCCGCCGGCGATCAAGGCTGGGGCGTCAAGAGGGCGAGAGTGGCCGTCCTCGACGCGGGAATCTGGAGCGGTCATCCCGACATCGCGCCGAACCTCAATGTCGCCTTGTCCAAGTCGTTCGTGCCCACCGAAAGCGGCATCGATCCGATCGTCTACGGCTTCAACCACGGCACGCACGTCGCCGGGATCATCGCCGCGCCGATCAACGACAAGGGCATTCAGGGCGTCGCGCCCATGGCCGAGATCGTGGCCTGCAAGGTGCTGAAAAGCGACACCGGCAGCGGATCGTTTTCGTGGCTGATCCAGGCCCTCCTGTACGCCTCGGGCCCGGACGTCGAGGCCGACGTCATCAACATGAGCCTGGGCGCGACGTTCGACCGCATCAACGCGGGCGGCGGCGGATCGGGCCCCCTGATTTCCGCCCTCAACCGGGCCATCAACCTCGCCACGCAGCGGGGAAGCCTGTGCGTGAGCTCGGCCGGCAACGAGGGCGTCAACCTCAACGGCCGCGTGTGGTCGATCCCGGCCCAGTCGGGCAACGGCATGGCCGTCGCGGCGACCGGCCCCTACAACGGGGCGAATTTCGACCGGGCCGCCTCGTACACCAACTACGGCCAGTCGGTCATCAACGTCACGGCCCCCGGAGGCGACTATGCCGCCGGCTATACGTATGATTACGTCCTGAGCCCGGGCGGCCGAAACGCTACGTCTTGGCAGTATTTCTTCGCCTGCGGCACGTCGATGGCCGCCCCGCACGTGTCGGGCGTCGCGGCGCTGATCGTCGGCAAGTACGGCAAGATGAAGCCGGCGCAGCTCGAGGCCCTCATCGAGCAGTCCGCCGACGACATCCTCAAGTCCGGCGCGGATCCCTATTCCGGGAAGGGCCGGATCAACGCCTGGCAGGCTGTGAATTCGAAGTAGGCAAGCTCAGCCGCGGAAGCGGCTGGAATATGCGGCGGCGGCATTCGCCGAACGAGTGGAGGCGGGAGCCGCCGGCGGCATGAAGACCCGCGGGCGCGCGGGAAAGTGCTCATCGACGATCGGTGGGCGCTTTCTTGCGCGCCCTTTTTTTTTGTCCCCGGCAACGATTTTCACGGAGTACCGGCCTGGCTCATTGAAGAATGTCACATCCGCATAGCCGGCGTGAATCTTGCCCGAATGCTTGACCCCTTCCGGAATGTAATACCGATCTCCCTTGGAGAAGAGTTGTCTTCTGCCGCCAATCGTCAGTTCGATCTCGCCTTCCGCCACGATGGCCCATTGGGCGGCATGGGAGTGTTCGGGCACGTCGACGTCTTTTTCAAATTCCATAAAAATGATCTGGTGGGTATCCGATTGCGACAGAAAAGCGACGACTCCCTCCAGCGGGACATCCGCTTGCGGAAGATGTCTGATGGGATCCGGGAAAATACTCTTCATGGCCTTATCCCTCTTGTTCAGTTGAGCCCTCCGGCGTCAATTTGCCCGTACCGTTATTCGCCAGAGGGGACCGTCGAGCCCGGGCGACGGGATGTCCCCTGCTCATCACGGATCTTTCTGCGGCCGTTTGATGATGGTCACCGTGTTCGGCTGCGCGCCGCCTTCGAGGTATTTTACGACGGCCTCGGATTCCTCTCTCCCCCGGAGGAGGATGGCGGGGGGACACGGCCGCAGCAGGCGGCGGGCCTTCCAAAAATTCGTTTGATCATGCATTTTCTCATAGACCGAAGACGCGTCTCGTTCTATAAGGGAAGCGCCGGCTTCAGCGCCGCGGCCAGCTTGAGAACGGCGGGGGCCAGGCGTTTTTCGGCCTCGGCGGCCGTGAATTGAACCGTGGAGACGTCAAATGAGAGGGCGCCCAGGACGACGCCGTCCTCATTGATGAGGGGCGCCCCAATGGAGACGAGGCCGAGGACGTATTCCTCGTTGTTGACGACATATCCCCTCTGGCGCGCCCGGCGGAGATCGGCCAGGACGGCGGCCCGGCTGGTCAGCGTATGCGGCGTTTTGGCAGTCAACATCAGCCCGTCCAGGAAGCGCGACAGCTCCGCTTCGGAGAGTCCCGACAGATAAGCCTTGCCCAGGGCGCTGCAGTGGATGTGGGGCGAGACCAACGGCAGGGCGAACGTCAGCGTATCCTTGGCCTCCCTCCGGTACAAGAGGACGAGCCTTCCCCCGTCGACCACGGCCGAATCGATCGTGACGTTCAGTTTCTCGAAGGCCTCGTCGATATGCGGCTTGACGATCTGGAGCATATCGAAACTCTTGATGATGTTGTGGCTGAGGGCCAGGGCCATCGGTCCGAGCTTGACGAGCTTCGTTCTCGGGTCCTTTTTCAGGTAGCCGAGTTGGATGAGGGTCTCCACAAAACGGAAGGTCGAAGTCGGGTTGATGCGTGTCTTGAGCGCGATGTCCTTCAGGCTCAGGTTCGTCGTTTCGGGCGTGAAAAGGGACAGGATGCGCAATCCCTTATCGATGATCTTGGAGAAGTAGGGATTCGCCGGCCGACCGGCGGCGAGGTTGCGATTTTTTTCGATCCCGTCCTTCATGTCTAATATAGAATTTCTATTTCTATATTAGAAACGATGTTCCCACGCGTTGTCAAGTGAAATATTGGCAGGGCCGGCCTCACCGCGACGGTCTTGCGCCCGGAGCGCGTCCTCAGCCATATGCCCAGGCACCCCGGGACCTGCGAGAAGCAGATAACCGCCTCGACGGACGTGATCAGGAAGAGGATGAGCGGACTGATCGTCCTCTCAGAGTTCGCGCAGTGCCGTGGCCACGGGGCGCCGGACGGCCCGGATCGCCGGCGGCAGCCCGCCGACGAGCCCCATGAGCAGGGCGAAGACGAGGCCGACCAGGAGCAGGTCCGGAGTCACCCGGAAGGCGAAGGCCAGGTGCGAGAAGGTCTGGAAGTTGATGGTCCCCGTCGTCCAACCGTTGATCGGGAGGACGGCCGCGCAGCCGACGAGCCCGCCCAGCCCGGCGATGAAGAGCGACTCGAAGACGAACGAGAGGACGACGCTGCCGCCGCCGAAGCCAAGGGCCCGTATGGTGGCGATCTCCCGCGTCCGCTCCGAAACGGCGGAATACATCGTGTTGAGGGCCCCGAAGACCGCGCCGACGCCCATGACGAAGGCGACGAGCGTCCCGAGGACGCGGATCATCGTCGCCAGGGCCCGGGAGTTTTTCTCGTAATAGGCGCGTTCGCGCTCCGTCTCGACCGTGAGGCGAGGGTCCGCGGTCAACGCGTCCTTGAACGTCCCGAACGCGTCCTCGGACGTCAGGTGGACGGTGACCGACTGGAAGACATTCTGGGGCCTCTTATAGACCTGGTCGAGGACGAGGGCGTCGCCCCAGAGCTCCGAGTCGAAGGCGCTGCCGCCGGCGTCGAAGAGGCCGACGACGGTCCACGTCCCGCCGCCGAACTTCACGGTCTTGCCGAGGTCGAGTCCCGCGTAGGTCCCGGCGACGTTGCGGCCGGCGACGAGCTCGTTCAATCCGGCCTCAAACATCCGCCCCTGCGTGATCCTCACCTTGTCCCGGATCTCGAGGACGCGGGGGGAGACGCCGCGGACCTGGACGTTGGCGTCGGTCCCCGTCTTCTTGAGGGGGAAGGCGGCGATGACAACGACCTCGGGGCTGACCCGCGGGCCGCCCTCGCCCCGGTCGACGCCCGGAGCGTTCTCGATGGCCTGGACGTCGCTGCGGGTGAGGATACTGACCATTTCAGCCGATGCGCCGGCCCGGAGGACGATGGCGTTCCTCGGCGAGCCGGAAGCCACGAGCGTCGCCTGGAAGCCGCGGGCCATGGAAAGCATGGCCACGAAGACGCCGACCGCGCCGGCGATGCCGAGCACGGCGACGATGGTGGAGGTCCAGCGCTCGCGGACGCTGCGCACGTTGTAGACGAGAGGGATCGGCATGGTCACACCCTCCGCAACGCGTCGACGACCTTGAGCCGCATGGCCGAGAGGGCCGGCAAGGCCCCGGCCAGGGCGCCGGCGACGAGGGCCAGGCCGACGCCGAGGCCCAAATCGGAGACGGGCAGGAAGATCTTCGCCCCGTACATGAAGCCCGCGAGGCCGGGAGCGACGGCCTTGGCCGCGAGGACGCCCAGCGTCCCGCCGACGAGGGCCAGGATGAGCGCCTCGCCGATGATCAGCCAGAGAACGAGGGTGTCGCTGAAGCCGACGGTCTTGAGCACGGCCAGCTCGCCGGTGCGCTCGCGGACGGCGATGGCCATGGTGTTCCCGGTGACGAGGAGCAGGGTGAAGAAGACGACGGCTCCGATCGACAGGATGAGGAACTCGATGTTGCCGATCTGCTTGACGAAGGCGGCGGCGAAGGACTTCTCGGTCTCGGTCTTCGTTTCATATGGGGAGTTGGAGAAGGTCTCGTCGATGGCGGCGACGACGCTCGTCACCGCGTCGGGGTTCGCGACCTTGACGATGTACCAGCCGACGAGCCCCTTCCAGTAGGAGGGGGCCTTCTCCTCGAAATAGTCGCGCCGGAGCCAGAACTGGCTCGTGTCGTCGTCGGGACGCGCCCCCCGGTAGATGCCGAGCAGGTTGAACTCCCAGACGCCGGGGATGTAGGTGCCCTTGATCGGGATGCGGTCGCCGACCTTCCAGCCGAAGCGCTTGGCCGTGTCCACGCCGGCCAGGCAGCCCTGGCGGTCCTTCATGAACTCGGCCCACTCGGCGTCGGAGATCAGGAATTCGGGGTACATCTCTCGCCAGGTCGAGGTTTCGATGACGATCTGGGGGAAGAAGTTGCGCTCGTCCTGGTAGACGCCGCCGAACCATGTGGCGAACGTCACGGCCTTCACCCCGGGGACGCGGAGGATGCGCTCGCGATAGGAGATCGGCAGGGGCTGGATGAGCGAGACCCGGTTGATGACGATGAGCCGGTCGGCGCCGGCGACCTGGACGCCCTGATTGAACGCGCCGCGGACGGCGATGAGCAGGCCGAAGAGGAAGAGGGCCGCGGCGAACGATCCGACGGTCAGCGTGGTGCGGACCTTCTTTCGCCGGAGGTTGGCGAGGACGAGAGCGAGGTACTTCATGCCGGCTTCCCCGCGTCCTCGACGAGGGTGCCTTTGTCCAGGTGGAGGACGGCGTGGGCCCGCTCGGCGGCCCGGGGATCGTGAGTGACCATGAGGACGGTCTTGCCGTGCTCGTGGACCAGGCGGTCGATGAGGTCCATGATCTCGTCGGCGTTCCTGCGGTCGAGGTCGCCGGTGGGCTCGTCGCAGAGGAGGAAGGTCGGGTCGGTGACGACGGCCCGGGCGATGGCCACCCGTTGCTCCTCGCCGCCCGAGAGCTGGCGCGGGAAGTGCCTGGCCCGGTCGGCCAGGCCGACGAGGGCCAGGGCGGTGTCGACATGCGTTCGCCTCTCGGCCTTCGAGAGCTTCGTCAGGAGCAGGGGCAGCTCGACGTTCTGGAAGGCCGTGAGCACGGGGATGAGGTTGTACATCTGGAAGACGAAGCCGACGTGCCGCGCCCGCCACTCCGTGAGCAGGTGGGCGGAGAGCGAGGTGATCTCTTCGCCCGACACGGCGATGCTGCCCGTGGTCGGCACATCGAGCGCGCCGAGGAGGTTGAGGAGGGTCGTCTTGCCCGAGCCGGAGGGGCCCATGAAGGCCACGAAGTCCCCTCGATCGATATCGAGGTTCAATCCTTGGAGGACGTGAAGTTCTTCGCTCCCCCGCTGGTAGGTCTTGCCCAGGTTGCGCACCCGGATGAGACCGTTGCCGTTGCCCTTTCCGTCGATCTTGACCATGTGTTCCGTCCTTGCCTTATTTGATCTTGACGCGCTGGCCGTCGCGGAGGCCTTCCAGCTCCTGGACGACGACGGCGTCGCCCGGATTGACCCCGGCCATGATCTCGATGTCCGAGGCGCGGCTTTCGCCCACGGTCACGGCCCGGCGCTCGAGCCGGCCGTCGCGGACGACAAAGACGATCCTCTTCCCGCCGTCGTCGCGCACGGCCGGCTGCGGGACGAGGGCTCGCGGCACCACCGCCTGGGCCCCGCCGGCCGTCTCGTCGGCGAGGAAGGCCACCTTGACGCCCATGTCCGGCAGGATGCGCGGCTCGAGCTTCTCGAATGAGATGCGGACCTTGACCGTAGCCTTCTGGCGGTCGGCCGTCGGGATGACCGTCCGGACCCTGGAGGGGATGCGCCAGTCCGGGTAGGCGTCGAGCACGGCCTCGACCCTCTGGCCCGGCTTCACCCTGGCGATGTAAGACTCGTTGACGTCGACTTCGATCTCGAGCGAGGCCATGTCGACGATGGTGGCGATGCCGGTGCGGGTGAAGCCCCCGCCGGCCGAGATCGGCGAGACCATCTCCCCGATCTGGGCGTCCTTGGAGACGACGATGCCGGCAAACGGGGCCCGGACCGTACAGTTCTCGACGTCCTGGCGGGCGACGGCGATCTGGGCGTCAGCGGCCTTGACCTGCTCGCGGGCCGCCTGGATCTGGGCCCTGAGGCTGTCGACGGTCGTCTGGGCGGTCTCGCGCGCCTGGACGGCGGCGAAGCCGGCCTTCTCGAGCTCCTCCTGGCGCCGCAGCTCGCGCTCGGAGTTGGCCAGGTTGACTTCGAGGTTGGCGATGAGGGCCGCGGTCGCGTCGCGGGCCGTCTCCGCGGCCCGGAGGCGCCACTGGGCGTCGGAGGCGTCGAGCCGGGCCAGGATCTGGCCCTCGCCGACCTCCATCCCCTCGTCGACGAGGACTTCGAGGACGCGGGCCGTGATCTTGGCCGCGACCGTGGCCCGCCGCCGCGGCGTGACGTAGCCGCTGGCGTTGAGGAGGGTCGTCCGGCCGGCCTCGCCGGCGGGCCGGGCCACCGCGACCTCGACGACGGTCGTCCGGCCGCGGAGCGCCAGGATCACGACGGCGACGATCACGATGCCTAGAGTTGCGATCAGCGTCGTGCGCGCGCTCCGCCGTCCGCGTCGGTTGTTCCTCACGCTCTCGTCGATCCGGAGTCCCGAGAGGTCGGGGCCGGTCGGCTGTTGCTGTGCGTCCATCGGTTCACTCCTTGGTCCAAGCGCCCAGGGCCTCAAACGGCAACGTCAGGAATATCGCAGCACGGACCGAATGCAAAAATATCCCCTTGAAAAGCAAGGAAACCGTCTTCTTATGGCTGCCTGCCCAACCCGGAGCGACGCTATTTTACCCTCGGCCCGGGGCGCTGTCAATTCAGGGGGGACCCCGCCGTCCATACGCATGGAAGATGGCAGCCCCGTCCATGAATATTGCGAGCCGGAATCGCTTTATTTCTTCATCTGTTTCCGGTCTGTTCGCCCGCCGGGACCGGCCTCGGTTTTGTCGGGGGATCGCCCTCCCGCGCCTACAATTCTTCCGGCCGGAGCCCCTCGTCCCTCTCGTCGCGGCGGCCCTGGAAGATTCCCGGCCGCGGGCTTTCCTTTTCGGATGCGGCCGGCGTTCCTTTTTCCTTGGCCGGCGGCCGCGACACGAGGAACGGCTTCTGGGACGGCGAGCGAATGCCGTCCATGACCGTTGAACGGACGATTTCGATGATCTCCCGGCGGTCTTCGGCCCCGGCGCGGAAGGCCGGCTCCAGGACCCTGGTCAGGACCAGACCGACCCACATGGCCATGATGCCCAGGTTCAGCTGGGCCGCGGGCAGGGAGGCGGCGAAGCGCCCGGCGGCCTGCCCTTCCCCGATGAGGCTCTCCCCGAGGGCGAGGAACCTGCGGAAATTCGAGAAGGCCGGCCGCTGCGGCAGTTCAATCTGCTTCCGGCGCAGGTCGACGAAGATGATCATGAAGAAGTCCGGATAGTCATAGGCGTAATCGATGCTGTCCGTAAGGTAGATGACGTATTTTTCGAGCGGATCGGTCCGGCCGGCGATCTTGTCCGTGATCCTCTTGAGGAGCAGGGCCGAGGAATATTGATAGATCCCGATAAGGAGATCCTCTTTGTTCCGATAGTACAAATAGATCGTGCCGACGGCGATGCCGGCGTCATCGGCGATATCTTTCATCGAGGTTTCGTTGTAGCCCTGGCGCGAGAAAAGACGTGCGGCCGACCGGAGGATCCTGGTCCTCTTGTCCGCCCCGTCCTCTGGGATTATATCTTCAGGCATTTTATCGCTCCTGGCCAATTTCTGAATGAACGTTCATTCATAGGATAGGACGACGGGTGCCTTTTGTCAAGCGCTTCCTGAATCTCACCCCATTGAAATTCGCGGGCTGATCATGGACCGGGCTATATGCCTTCGATCGTTATGCAGGCCTTGTTGTTCGTCTCGTCGCTTTCCTTGATTTTCTTCTTCCGGTCGTTGGTGCCGCAGATCTCGAAAAAGCCCAGGCCCAGCTTGATGCTGAAGGAATAGCTGAACTTGTCGTTCGGTTCGAGCGCCCGGATCGTCCTCTTCAAGACCCGGATGACCTCCCGGGGGGCGCGGGCGTTCTTGATGATGATCTCGTATTCCGATTCCGGCGCCGCGGCGGCTCCCTGGTTGATCACGGTGACCTTCACCGTCACGTCCTTGTTCGGCTCCAGGAGAGGCGACGTTTTGATAATCGAAATCAAATCGGGCAAGGGATTGGCCGCGGTATCGGGCGTTTGGGCTCGGACCGCGCCGGCGAGCACGATCGTCAAGCCCACGAAGACAAGACTGATGTGCCTCAATAGTCCCCTCCGTCTTCAGTTGCCTATGGAGGCTGCAAAAATCATGCCAATGAAGTCCTCCGGAAAATCACCGATTATGCGAAAAAAATCATTACATGCTGTAAAAGGAGTATCCGACATTTTTCCGGGAAACGGCTTACCCAATGAGTATTAACGGGATCCGAATTATCAGCCCACGGCCTCTGTTCAAAGGCGGACATGAATCGTCCGTTTTCGGACAGCCATTCTGAAACTAAAATATTATCCGCCTCGGCCATCTATCCGTTCCACCCATGGCTTGCGCCGTTCCGAGGAATCGGACCTTTTTCACCTGGCCTGTTTTATCGCCGCCAGAAGCGCCTCCAATCGCGGCACGACTTTGGCTCGCACTTCGGCGGGGAGATTCTCTTTGGCCTTGTTCAGGGCCGTTTCATAGGCGGCGATCGCTTGCTCCCGCCGGCCGGCCTGCTGGAAGGCCAGCGCGAGACTGAGATGGTTGTGATAATCCTCGGGCCGCTCTTCGCTGGCGTACTTCATCAACGAAATCAGAGCGTCATATCTTTTTTCCTCCGCCCACTTGACCCGAAGCCTGAAGTCCGCGTAGGCGGCCAGTCCGATCCCGTATCCAAATCGGTCGGCCAAGCTCTTTTTGTACGCCCGGATCGCCCCTCCGCCCCCGGCCGCCACGGTTTCCGGCAGGGTCGCCCAGTCCGCGAACAAATCCCGGAGACCGTCATAGAGGGTTTTCAAAGCCACGGAGCCGTGGTTTTCGCCCGGTTCGGGATGGAAGGCCCAAATCAAGCCGCCGGGTTTCCGCGCCTGGAGGAGGTTCTGGAACGCGGCCAAGCCGCCGGCCAATTCGGGCTGATTCCCCTGGCTGAAGAGAAGGTACTGGGAAGCCGCCACCCGGGATTTCAAGGCGCCGTCCAGGATTTCGAGGATCCGGGCCTGGTCGAACTCGGCGAACATTGGCCCGCCCGCGAGGACGGCCCGGACGAGGTCGGGCGCGGCGAAAAGCGCGTAGAGACCGAACAAGGCGCTGTTGGAATGGCCCAGGATGATCCGGTACGGAACGGTCCGATAGCGGGCTTCGAGAAACGGGACGAGTTCCTCGCGAAGGAATTTCAGGACGTCTTGGCCGCGACCCGATCCGGGCTTCCGCTCGTCGGCATAGAGCGAAAACAGGCCCCCGTCCAACCCCGCCGAAACGACGATCATCGGCGGGGCGATCTGGGCGGTGTTCAATCCGGAAACGATGCCGCTCACGGCCGGGAACCGATCCTGAACCTGAAAGGCGATCAGGAGCGGGTACCGCTCGCGGCTTGCGTCGTATCCGGCCGGAAGGCTGACGTCCAAGCGGACGGACTCGCCAAGGACCCGGGAAGGAATGGTCATCGTTTTCCCGATGACGATGTCCGTTTCCTGAGCCCCGAGCGGCGAGGAAGCGGCCGGGACGGCGAGGATGGACCCGCCTAAAATTCCGATCGACAGCCACCCGAAAATTATCATTCGACCGATCCGCATGTGATGCTCCTTTGATTCTCCCGAATTTTACGGTCCGAACCACGGACGGCCCTATCCGTCCTTCTTCCTCCCTATATACGCAAGGCCGGGACCTTCCGCCAGATGACCGGAGTCCCGTTGGGAAGGATGTGGCTCCGGTACTCCCCCGCCGCCGGGATTCCTGTATAATGGGGAGCGATGAATCCGGGGGTCCTCCTGAATCAGCTGGCGGCCCTGCTTGTGGGCATCGGCGCCGTGATCATCGCTTATCGCCTCCAGAAAACCTATCGCTATCCGTTCCTCTCCGACTATCTGATGTTCCTTCTGCTTTCGGCCTTTTGGGGATTTTGTCTCTGGACGGTGCCCGGAATACTCGACTCCGTCCGTTCCGTTTATGGGGGAAGGCCGGCCTTCTCCGAGCTCCCCACAGTCGCCAAGTGGTTCGGATTTCCTTTCCACCTGCTCCAGCTTTATTTCTTGGTCCTGGCCCTGGCCGGGCTCCTGCGGCTCCCGGTCGGGCGGACATTCAAGAGGGTCTATCTGGCCGGTTCCATGGTCATTCTGATCGTCCTGTTCGGCGCCCTCCTGGATATGCTCCGGGGCGGAAGCAAGGATGTGTTCATATTCCTGCACGCCGTGACGACCAACGCCTATCTGATCTTCCAGGCCCTGGCGTTCCTCGGAACCGGCCTTCTGGCCTCGAGGATCGCGGAGCCTGGACGCCGCCGGGCGACCGCCCGCTTCTCCTGGCTCTATCTGGCCGGATTCGTCCTCTATTACGTCATGACCGCGCGGGTGATGCCCTCCATCGCCGCCAGTTCCTGGTTTTTCAGCGCCTATCACTGGCCCCCCCTGCTCGCTTTGATCATCGCCCTTCGCAAGGGGATGCTGGAAAGCCTTCCCGCTTTCCCGGGCGAGCCGGACGGCGTTTTCGCGGCCCGGTTCGAATGGACCGAACGGGAGCGCGACATCCTCCGCGGCGTCCTGGCGGGCCGGACCAACCGGCAAATGGCCCACGATTTCTTTCTGTCCCACCAGACCGTGAAGAATTACGTCAGCCGGATCTATAAAAAGATCGGCGTCAACAACCGCCTGGAGCTGATGAACATCTCCCGCCGCGCCGCGGCGGACGGACGCGCGACCCCGTCGGACGAAAAAGTTTGATCCGGATCATCCCGTCGTTTCATTCGGCATTCGGCCGCGGCTGAGGTTCGCTCATCTTCCCGAATTCTTTCTTTAACCTGACGGCGAAACCGCTGTGCCCCAAGTTCCAGATGAGGGCTTATTTCTCTTTCAACCTATTTTTCAACAGCGCCACCGTTCCCTCTTGAGCCTTCCTGTCCCGGACGCTGGCCTCGGATAACGAGAACAGAATGATCAGGCCGGCCATTATAAGAGTGGTTCGCTTTTTCATTTGATATTCTCCCTGTAAGAGTTTTCAATCCTTGATGCACCTGACGGAGAATCCCATGCCTTTGCTCCCGTTGTCCCGGCGCACATTCCGGTCGTCGTTGACCAGGTGCCGGCGCCATGCGTTGGTCGCGGAGGATTCCGTCGAGGTCCAGAAATTGGCATAGTACGCGAGACGCCCCCAACCGCCGTTGCCGCCCCGACCGGCGCTCGGAAGAGCGGAAAAGCCGGTGCTGTTATTGGCGCCCGTATTGGGCAAAACCCAATGGGCGAACCCCTTTTCTTTGATCTCCCCTCCGGCCGTTTCTTCGCCCCCGAGGGTATTCGTGAGTATGGTCCATTCGGCGTCGGTGGGGACATGCCAGCCTTGGGGCGCGAGTTTCCCCGTATTGACGGCATGCCAATTGTACAGGGCACCGTAAGGATCTTTGTTGGCGCTATCGTTGTTGTAGAAACAATAGCCCGGCGTTTCGAGATTGCTCCAGGAGGCATCGTCCGTTACGCACGGAATGGATTGGCCGTCGTTCAATTTCGTTGTTTTAAGGTTCTCGACCATCCAGATTTGATTTCCGATTCTGACCGTTTTATAGACATTCCCCTCGATATCCGTCACGGATTCCGCTTCACTGATCATGATATCGCCCGGACTCGTTCTGCCGGCAGCTTCGACAATCCCCGGCGCCTGTGCCATCGCGGCCGGGAATTGAATAAGAGCGATGAGCCACAAGAATCTTAGCGCTTTCACTATTTCTCCTTGGCCTGAGTCTGCCTGCCGCCGGACGACCTATTTTTGCCGGGGACTCTCTCCCGGCTTATTCCTTCGGCCTCAGCTCTTCGATGATTTTGGCCTCCACCCAATGAACGCCCGAAATGAAAAACAAATATTTTCCGTCGGGGGAAACGATCGGGCACAGCTGACCGGTGGTCGTGAGCCCGAGCTTCCGGCTGAGATTCACGGGCGCCGTCCAGGAGCCGTTTTTGCTCCGGAAGCTGATATAAAGCTGGGTTTTCCAGAAGGCATCGGACTCATACCCGCTGGCAAAGACGAGATAGCTTTCGTCGGGAGCGATGAACGGGCAACCGGTCCGGAGATTCTCGAATACCGGCTCGGCTTTTTCATATTGGCCGTTGACCCGCTGAGAGGCCATGATCCGGCCTTCTTCACTGTCCTTCACTCTGGCAGGAAAATAGATCGTCCCCCGGGCCGAAACGGAGAATTGCCAATGCCCATAGAGGCGATTGATGTTCGGCCCGACCGATTTTGCGGCCGACCAGCCCCGGCCCGACCGATCGACATACCAAATCCCGCGCCGTTCCGGATTATCGGGCCCCCTGAACCCGGCCACAAAGTACAATCGATTCCCATCCGCCGAGAGAAAAGGGACATCCTCGAGCTCCGAATCTTCGATGAGTTTCAGGTGGCGCGGCCGGGTCCACACGCCGTCGGTCTGCTCCATGAAATGAATAATATCGTCGGCGCTCCAGAACACCTGATTTCCGTCCGGCGTGAAAACCGGGCTGCTGTGGCTGCGATCCAGGAGAGTCCGGAGGAACAGCTGTGGCGAAGGTCCTGGCGGTGTTTGGCCCATATACGGGCCCTTTAAAAGAGGGAAGTCTTGAGGGGCGGACTGGCCGAAAGAGACTATTCCCGCCCATAAAAACAGGACGGCCGTCCGCAGGATGCTTTTCATCAAGTTCTTGCCTTGGGGATCATTCATGTCTCAGCGATTCGACCGGATTGGCCCGGGCCGCCTTAACGGATTGATATCCGACGGTGAGCAACGCGACGGCCAACGTCGCGAGAACGGCCGCCGCGAAGATCCCCACGCTCGGGTTGATATGGTAGGCGAAACTCCGAAGCCATCGCCCGGCCGCGTAATAAGCCATGGGCCCGGCCAGGAGGCCGGACAACAGGATCCATTTGGAGAACTCCCGGGTCTGGAGCATGATCAATCCCGAAACCGGCGCCCCGAGGATTTTTCGCAGGCCGATCTCCTTGGTCCGTCTTTCGGCCAGGAACGAGGCCAGGCCCAACAACCCGAGGCAGGCCGTGAACAGGGCGATGGCGGTGAATAGACCGAGGACGGCTTCGATCTTTCGGTCCGCGGCATAAAATCCGTCGATTCGGTCATCCAGGAATTCGAATTTAAAGGTGAAGTCCGGAACGTCGGACATTTTTTTCGTTGTCGCTTCCAAAAAAGAGATCGTATCCTGAACGTTCGACGGGTTGATCCGGACGCATATCACCCAATGGAACTCGGGCGCTCTGAGGATCATCGGCTCGATGGCCCGGTGCAGGGAGCTCTGGTGGAAATCCTTGACCACGCCGATCACGTTGTAGACGTCTCTCCCGATGGCGACCCTTTGCCCCACGGGTGAAGTCATGTTCATGGCCCGGACCGCTGTCTCATTGAGAACGACCGCTTGGGTCGCATCGGTCGGGAATTCGCGGGAAAAGAACCTTCCTTCGACCAAGCCGACGCGGAAGGTCTGGAGATAGTCGGGGTCCACGGTGACGGGAAAGAATTGGGATTCATCCCCTGGATCTTTTCCCTCCCAGGTCACACCCGGAATTCCGCGCTGCTCCATCTGGGGCGGATCGGACCAGGTGACGCTCAGCACATTGGGATTGGCCAGGAAAGCGTTCCTGGCGGCCGCGGAGTCCCGAAAAACCGCGCCGGTCGTGACGACGTTATGGGTATCGATCCCGAGGTTCTTTCCGCGGACGAAACTCAATTGCCGGCCGACGACCGCCGTCCCCATCACGAAAAACAGGGTCAGGGCGAACTGGAGGACGACGAGCGTCGTGCGCAAAGCGGCTTGGCGGCGGCCTCCGGAGGCGAGGCCGCCTTTGAGCACCAGCGCCGGCTCGAACGACGACAGGAAGAACGATGGATAGCTGCCGGACAGCAGCCCCGTGATGAGGGTCATGCCGACGAGGCCGAGGATGAGCAGGGGATCGAAAAGTCCGGAAAAAGCGATGGCCTTGCCGGCCAGCTTGTTGAAAAGCGGAAGGCCGAGAAAAACCAGAAACAAGGCCAGGATCAGGCCGAGAAACGCCAGCAGGACGGATTCGCCAAGGAACTGGCCCATGATTTCGGTCCGCCGGGCGCCGCTGACCTTCCTCAGTCCGACCTCCTTGGCCCGGTTGGCCGAACGGGCGGTCGACAAGTTCATGAAATTGATCATGGCCAGAAGAAGGACGCCGATGGCGGCCAGGGAGAACAGGTCGAGGGTGGCTTGGCTCCCCTGGGCGTAGTTGTCCAGGTCCCATTGAAATTTAGATTTCAGATGGACGTCCGGCAAGGGTTGGAGGAGGATGTCGGCCTTCAAATCGCGAATATTTTCGTTCAGAAGACCGGCGATCTTGGATCCGGCCGAGACGGCCGAGGCGTTGGGCGCGAGCTGGATGTACGTGTAATAAAACAGCGGCTCCCAATCGTTCGCCGCGACATCGTGTCCGGGCGCATCGTATTTGATCGGAACGACGCTGTCGATTTTGATGTGGGAATTCTCCGGAATGTCCTTCATAATGCCGGTGACTTTGAAATCGCCCCAGCCGCCGGGCTTCGTCAGAATCTTGCCCATCGGCGGTTCGTCGCCGAATATTTTCCGGGCCGCGCTCTCGGCGAGGACGATCGATCCCTTCTCGGCCAGGGCGGTCTTCGGGTCGCCCTGGACGAAGGGAAACGAGAAGATTTCAAAAAAGGAAGGATCGGCCGTTCCATAATTGTTCGTCAGGAGGATGATTTTATCCTTGTATTTGACGTCACGGCCTTCATAGCCCTGAAAGCGGCAGAAATTCGAGACTTCGGGCACTTTTTCGAGAATCGCCGGACCGAGCGGGAAGGGCGTCCGGGCGTCGAGCATCGGCTGGCCGTTGGCCGACGTCTTCTTGATGACCCGGTAGATCGAATCGCTGTTGACGTGGAAACGGTCGAAGCTCTTCTCGTTGCGGACCCAGAGCATCATCAGGGCGCAGCAGGCCAGGCCGACGGCCAGGCCGGCGATGTTGATGATCGAATAGCCCTTCTGGCGCTTGATCTTGCGCAGGGCGATCTTGACGTAGTTCAAAAACAGGGCCGGGGCGAAGCCAGTGGGTTTCCATGAGGGCGGGCCGAAGCGGCTCCTGGCATAGACCTTGAAAAATTCGCAGCCTATCTCGTTCGGATGCCCCATTTCCGTCGAGACTTTCCGGAAAGCCTCTTCCGGGCTCCGGCCGCGGCGGATGAGGTCGGCGACCTCGTCGCGCAGGCACGTCTCGAGCTCGGCCCGCTGGCCGTCTTCCAGGCCGGGATTCGCGGCCAGGGCCTTTTTCCAATTGGCGATGGCGATTTCCAGATCGAACATGGCGGCTTCCCTATTTAGCGTTTTCAAGAGCCTCGGCCCGGGCCCAAAACTTCTTGAGGGCGTCGTGAACTCCGAACCATTGCTCTTTTTCGGTCACGAATTCCTCCCGCCCGAGATCCGTCAACATGTAATACTTGCGCATCCGGCCTTCCTCGGACGGCTTCCATTCGGAACGGATCAGGCCGTCCTTCTCCAGGCGGTGGAGGACGGGGTAGAGCATGGCGCTGGACCATTTCAGCGTGCCGCCGGAAACGAGGCGGACCCGCTGCAGGATTTGGTATCCGTAGCTCTCCCCCGTGATGAGCAGGGAGAGGACGATCGGTTTCGCGGAAGCCGCGACTAACGCTCGTGTCGGCATGAGGATTGATCCTTTCCTTCGTTGATAGTGTTCACTTTGAAAGAAAAAAACGAGGCCATCCGTTTCGCCGGCATTCCGAACCTCCTCATGACTTACATATATAGGTCAATTAGCTATGCAATAATCATGCCAAGGAAGCCCCCCCTAGAAACCCCTGCCCCTGAGGAAATAATCGTTACATCCCGCAAAGGCAGGATCAAACGGCTTGTTGAAGACGGGCGCGCGCCGGCTATATCGGCGGGATCAGTCGGTTTTGCCTGTTATCGCCGTCCAGTAATGGACATAATTCTGTCCGCTTCCGGACATTTGCTCGGAGCTCAAAGCATTTTTGCCGGCCGCGGCTCCGTATCTGCCGGCCGGGAGAATCCTATATGGCATCAGGGCGATACGCCTATCGCAGATCGCAAGAATAGCCAAGTGTGGATTCGGCAGGAGCCTCCCTGCCGTTCATCGGCTCCACCCACTGCTTGCGCCATTCCGGCGCAGGGTAAGGTTCCGGCCAGTAATCGACTTCGCGGTAGATTCGGCCGTCGCGGATTTCATAAAACGATGTCGCGATGACGGTCTGATTCTCCCTGGTCAGCGCGACTTCCGGAGGTTCGTCCGTTCTACGCCCCAATCTCCTTCCGGAGCGCCTCCAGTTTCTCCTTGAGGACGGGGGCGAAAGCGAAGAACTGCTGGAGCGTGGCACAGCCGTAGTCCTGGCAATGGGCACAGGTCAGGACCCCGCGCCCGGTGGCACAGAGCCTGATGGCGCAGGTCGCGGTGTGGGCCGTGCTCGTCCTTTTCCCCGCCGCACAGCCGTCGCAGACGCACATTTCGGCGTCGAGCGCTTTGCCGCCGAACTGTTCGGCCCATTTCTTCGCTGTCGCTTCGAGGCCTGCCCGGTCGTTTTTCTGAGTGGCGATATAGGCCTCGCATTCTCCGCAATCGATGCCGCAGTAGGCTTGGATTTTGGCCATGTTCTTTCCCTCCCCGGTGTACGGTACCGGCGTCATCTTATTACGGCACGGGAAATCCGGTCAAGAAGCGCATATCTGCAGCGCTATCGAAAATGCGTGTAACAATTCGGTCGGGAGATTTGTATAAGGAGAATATTAGGCAGCCGTGCGTCATAGCGTTTCCTTTCAGACTTCGGAAGTCGGGCCCGCATCGAGGCAACCTTCTTGACTTTCGGGGAGTCCTTTCCTAGACTAAGGCCTGCTGGCGGACGCGCTTATGGGGTCGGCTGTCTGTGCGGATTGTTCCTTTTTGGCCAGCATCTCTATTTTCGCCTCGCTCGCCGCTTGAGAAACACATGATTCTCATCAAAAACAAATAAGGACGGATCGAATGAAAACAAATCCTCACGACTTGTTCTCGAAAGCCATTCCGACCAACAAGCTCGGGAAATTCATTCAGCACCCTCTGATCAGGATCCTGGTGGCTTTCGTTTTTATGATCCCGGTTTTCCTTCTCAGCAAGGGAATCAAAACGGCGCTTTATCCCCGGCTTGCCCAAAATGCGCTCGTCATCGCCAGGTACCTCGAGGCCGTTTTATGTTTTGTCCTCTTTTTGTGGCTTTATAAGATTTATGCCCGGGCCGTCGAAAAAAGGCAGCCCCTGGAAACCGCCTTCAGGAAGCGGCTACCCGATCTCGGGACCGGCTTCGTCCTCAGCTTCCTGATCGTCGGCTTGGTTGTCCTCGTTTTTTCTTTGACCGGGGATTTTGCCGTCACGGGGGTCATGGAGAACAAGCGTTTTGTCTTCGACCTCCTGGCGAAATTCTTCATGGGGGCCCTGATCGAGGAGTTGATCTTCCGTCTGATCCTCTTCAAACTGACGGAAGAATTATTGGGGACATGGATGGCTCTCCTGATCCAGGCTCTTCTCTTCGGATTCGCGCATGCCCTCAATAAGAACGCGACCATTTTCGCCTCGATCGCCGTCACCATAGTCGGGGGGCTTGTTTATATCGCGGCGTATGTTTTCAGCCGGTCTTTATGGCTCCCCCTGGGCCTGCACTGGGGCTGGAATTTCGCCCAATCGGGGATCTTCAGCATGCCCAACTCCGGAACGCCCTATGACGGTCTTTTGGCAACAAAAGTTGCCGGGCCCCAGTGGTTGACGGGAGGCGCCTTCGGGATCGAGGCCTCATGCCTGACAATACTATTGTGGCTCATCGTCGGCGCGGGACTCATGATCCTGGCCAAGAGACGTTCACAAATCGTCTTGCCGGCGTGGAAACGAAACTAGGGTCTTTTTTAATGCCGCGTGCGAACCCAGCCCGGAGCCTGGACGTCTACGTCTCGAAGCTCCGCAAGCTCCTCTCCGGCGACGCGCGCCTCGAGATCCAGAACGTCCACGGCCGGGGCTTCAAGCTCGTCGTGCGCTGATCGAGGCCTCCCGGCCAATGTTCCGCCCTCTCCTCAAGCGCCGGAGGGAATTCGTCAAAGACGCCGGGCCGCCGGATCACCGCTTCGGCCTCAACTCCTCAATGAATCCCGCGGCGACCCATTGGATGCCGTTGCCGACATAAAAGAGATACTTGCCGTCCGCTGAAACAATGGGGCAAAATCCCCTTAAGGATTGCGGGAGCTTGGTCGGCGGCAGCCACTGGCCATCATAGCCCTTGAAGCTGATATAGAAATCCCACCCGACGCCCTTCCCGAAAATGATGTAGGATTCATCCGGGGCGACGTAGGGACAGGCGTCATTGGCGGGGCCGTTGACGACCGGGCCGAGGTTGAGAGGCTTGGCATAAGCTCCGTTGACGAGACGGGAACAGTACAGGTCCATTTCCCCGTATCCGTCGGGCCCCGTTCCCGAAAAGTAGAGCGTGCCCGAGTCCGCGACCGAGACCTGCCAGTGGAGCAGCATGCCGTTCACCTCAGCGCCCAGCGGCTTCGGCTCAGACCAGCCGGCGGACGTTCGTTCGACGAACCAGATGTTTTCTTTTCCCGGCGCCGTCGAGCCGACCGGCCGCGTCGACGTGAAAAACATCTTCTGTCCGTCGGGAGAAAGGAAGGGCACATCGTCCGTGGACCGGCCTTTGATCTTGTCGCTGAACGGGACGACCTCCGGCTTGGACCATCGTCCGTTTTCCAGTCGTGTCGTCCAGATCGTTCCCTCCGGCGACTGCCAATAGAACTCGTTCCCCTCGCGAGTCCCCGTGGTCGAAGAATGGCTGGGGACGACGATGTCGGGGGCGAAGATCTTCGGCTCCCGGCCCGGAGCGGCTTGTCCGAGGTAAGGCCCCTTGAGCTCCGGGAATTCCTGGGGGGTTGACCGGCCTCCCAATTTTAGGATCAATTCCCGCGCTTCCTTTTTCCCGGCTTCGTCGGCGAGATTGTAGGCCGATTTTCCGGAGAAGGTGGGGGCGTTGATATCGGCGCCGTGCTCCGCGAGAAATTTGATCATCGCCAGATGCCCGTTGTGAGCGGCCTGATGGATCGGACGCCAGCCGTTGGGATTTCTGAAATGCTTGACGGGAACGTTTTTCGCCATCAACATGTGGACGATTTCGACGGAGCCCCCTTCGATGGCGGTATACATTGTCGCATCATTGGCATTCCCGTTCGCAAACAGGTCTTGGTCCTTCTCCGAGACAAATCGAAACAAGCGGGCCGACCCGAAATGGGCCGCCTTGCGGAGGATTTCCAATCCTTTTCCCCCCGTCGCGTCAAAGTCGGCTTTGTTGTCCAACAGGAATTCGATGAACTCCTGATGCCCGAAGAAGGCCGCCCAGTTCAAAGGCATGTAGGAAAAATTGTCTTTCGTATTGATGTCCGCCCCCTTCCGGAGGAGCAACCGCCCTATTTCGACGTTGCCCGTATTGCGCGCGGCCAGCATAAAGGGAGTGAATTCGTCCCCGTTCCGACTTTCGACCTCAGCCCCCTTGGCGATCAACAACTCCACGACGCTCTTCCGGTCGCAGTCGACGGCCGCATGAAGAGGGGTGTTTCCCTCGAGGTCCTTCCGGCGCAGGTCGGACCCCTTTTTGATGAGAAGCCCGGCCGCCTCATCCCTCTCGTTTTCGATGGCGACATGCAAAGGCGTTTTCAGCTGGGCATTGACCTCGTGGAGATCGGCGCCCTTGGCGAGAAGGAGCTCGGCGATCGGGAGCCGGCCGTTGGCGGCCGCGACGTGAAGCGGCGTCATGCCCTCCGCGTCCTTGGCCCGGAGAAGGGACGCATCCTTGCCGATCATGGCCTTGACCCGGGGCAGGTCGTTCGCCCTGACCGCGTCGAAGATTTCTTGCGCCCTCAGATTTCCTGGACCGAAACCGACAACGAGGAACGCGACGAGAGTCAATTTCATGAATCCGTTCATGTCCGTCCTTTCCCGCGAGGCCGAAAAATCCTTGATCATATCCTTGATCTAATCCTCCTTCATGATAGCAATATTTATGCCACCGCGCGGCCTGAGAGGATTTCCGATCCCGCCGCTCATCCAGAATAAGGACCTTTACGGCTGTAAAAAAATTTTCGGGGGGTTAAAGCTGAGCCAGGCGCGTCGGACGGCATTGACGATCAACGACTACGACTTCCTGGAAGAGGAGAACTACTACAGCCTGGCCGACCGCGAGCAGAAAAGGGCGCTCATTCGCAAGGACCTCGATGATATGGCCCTCCACATGCCCACATTCCACAAGGAATATGCCAAGGGGAAGTACGAGGCCTTCTACACCCCCGAGAACGTCGTCGTCCTGTCCGAGGCGAAGACGTTCAGCTCCGCTTTCTGGATGCTCCAGTGCTTCTATAAGGCCGGCGCCAAACTCGTCGGCGTCCCCTCCGGCCAGGCCCCCAACATGTTCTCCGACCAGAACCCGTACCGGCTGAGCCGGACGGGCCTGACGTTGTACATGACCTGCAAGTATTCCGTTTCCTTCCCGAAGCTCCCGCGCGACGCCCGGGCCCTGATGCCCGATCAGTTGCTGACCTATGACAAATTCAAGGCCTACGGCTTTGACCCCAACGCCGCCGTCCTCCTGGCGCTGGATGTCCTGGCCGCCAAGGACGGCCATCCCTGAAAAATCTCCGTTGGACACTCGGCTGCCGAAGCAAGTATGATATCCGGCGGTTAGAGGAAAGTCGTCATCGCAGATCGGAGAGAGGATATCTTTTATCCGGAGAACAATATGATCAGAACCGTCCAGAGTCTTGTCCTTCTACTGGCATTCTCGATGTCCGCCTATTCAGGGGCCCTTCCCCAACAGGCGCAAGCCGATCGGGGGGAGGCCGTCATTCGAGCCCTCGATGAAACCGGTGCGAAAGACATATGGCCGGGGTTCAAGCCGTCGACGTGGCCTCTGGCCTTGTACGATGGGCAAAAAACAATTTTGCTCCGGCACCCGAACCCGCCCCCTGAATTCAAGTCCCTGCCCGGTCGGCCAGGCGTTTTGACCTTCCCGGGCCGGTACCCCGCCTTGACCGGAAATTCGACCCGGGACATCGGCGGCGTTCGCACGGCCACCGTCATCGCGACCTCGGATGTTGAAAGAGCCATGCTCGCTTGTGTGGAGGAAGTCTTTCATGTCTTTTGGTTGGCCCGCCATACGGAATTCCGCCCCAACGAAATGCAGCGCTACGGCTATCCCCTGAACGACGTCGAAAACCTCCGCGCTCTTCTCGCCGAAGACGAGGCGTTGGCGCGGGCTCTGACCGCCGGCGACGCGGTGGAGGCCGCCGGCAGGGCGGCGGCCGCGATCAAGCTCCGCCGGGAACGGGCCTCCCGCCTGGACGGGGACATCGGGACGTTCGAGACGGCCCTCGAGATGATGGAAGGGACGGCCAATTTCGCGGCCAGGTTCGCCCTCGGCGAGGAGCCGGGAATGACCGCGTCGCGGTTGCGGCAGGCTCGGCCCGCTGAGGGTATCCGGTGGCGCTTCTACGACTCGGGCGCGGCGTTGTGTTGGCTGCTGGACCGATTCCTGCCGGATTGGAAGGGGCGCCTCGACGCCGATCTTAACCTCACCACGCAGGCCCTTCTCGAGATCGAGTTGACGCGTCGTGGCGTCGCGCCGCTCGAATTCTCGGCCGCCGAAACGGCCGGCTTTCGGGCCAAGGCGGAAAAAGGCATCGCGGATCTGGCCGGCCGACGGCGCGAGCTGCGGCGGGAACTTCTCGAGCGCCCGGGCGCCCGCGTCGTCGTCGAGATCGCGGACGGCGCCGCGCCGTTAAGTCTCCAACGGTTCGACCCGATCAACCTGTTTGTCCTCGACGACGGCGAAGTGGCTCACGCCAACTTCATCACCCTTTCGGATCCCGCCGGCTCGGTCGAATTGACGAACGCCGGTTTCAGGCGTGACTCCTTCGGCGGCACCATCGGACTCACGGAACCGGCCGGCCGCCATCCTCTCGGCCAGGGGATCAGGAAGTTGACGGTCGTCGGAATCCAAGGCGAGCCGCGGATCGATAAAAAGGACGGGGCCGTCATCGTCGAGGCCCAGGGCGTGCGCGCCCATTTCAAGGGAGCGGATGTTCGGACCGAAGGCGGGACAATTCGCATTATATTGCCTAAACGATAGACGGTTAGGGAACCAGCCCAATCTGGACAGCCCTCTCCCCTCTTGGGATCAGGCGACGTAAATAAACATTTTTTCTGATTTTCAGCAACCTTTTCAAGCCGCGCGCGTCTATTCTTTATGAAGATAAGAATAAATATCGCATCGAAAGGACGATCTCATGGAACTCCTGACGAAACTCGAGGAAATGGTCCTCATCGCCGTCCTCCGGCTGAAGGACGGGGCCTACGGAATCGCCGTTTATAAATACATCGTCGGGCTGACCGGAGTGCGGGCCTCCATGAGCAGTGTTTACTTCCCCCTCGAACGCCTCGTCCGCAGGGGTTTTCTCACGGCCGTCCTCGGCGAGCCCACTCCCGTGCGCGGGGGCATGCGCAAAAAATTCTACCGGTTGACGAAAGAAGGGATCTCCATCCTGCAGGAAAATCGGTCCCTGACGGAGAAGGCTTGGCGCGGTCTCGGCAAACTGCGGCCGGAAACGACTGAGGATTGACCTATGCCCCGCCCGCCGAGACTCGCCAGGTTCCTGATCCGATTTCTCGCCTCCCGGGAGAGGAACGAAGCCTATCTCGGGGACCTCGAGGAAATGTACGCAGAGCGAATCCCGGCCGAGGCCCTGGGACGAACGCCTGGGGACCATCATTAAATATTTCGCCCTCATGGGCGTTCTGATCGCCGGCCTCGGTCTCTTCGGCCTGGCCTCCTTCACCGCGGCTCAACGGACAAAGGAGATCGGCGTCCGTAAAGTCCTGGGCGCCTCGACGCCGCGAATCGCCATCCTCCTGACGAGGGAATTCCTGGTCTGGGTGACGGTTGCCAACATCTTGTCCTGGCCCGCGGCGTTCCTGCTGACGAACAAATGACTGGAAAAGTATGCCTACCGTCCCGCCTTCGGATGGTGGCTGTTCGCCGCCGCCGGAGGGGCGTCGCTTGCCATGGCCATGATCGCGGTCGGATACCAGGCCTTCCGGGCCGCCCTGGCCAATCCCGTCGAGTCTCTGAAATACGAGTGAGCGGCGTTTCGAGACCCGGGCGATGGATTCCTGATCCGAATTCCGCCGGCGGAAGAAGTTTCGGGCTCGTTTTTGCCGTTCCTGGCATGATTATTGCTGTAAAATTCTAAGAGTTAAGGTCAACTATATCTTGATCGGAGAAAAAATGACAAAACCATCATCCTCTTCCGGGCGCCGCTCTTTCCTGAAGCAAGGAGCGGCCGGGCTGGCCGGGGCGGCGTTCCTGCCTTCCCTGCTGAAAAGCGGAGAGGCGTCCCCGGTTCCGCAAACAACCACGAAGCGCAAGATGATCATCCGCCCGCTGGGGAAGACCGGCCTGAAGCTGCCCATCGTGAGCATCGGGGCGGCCAGCTATGAGGTCAGCCTGTATGAGAGGGCCCTGGCCGAGGGGATCGTTCATATCGATACCTCGCAGTATTATTACAACGGGCGCCACGAGGAGATGGTCGGACGGGTGATCGCCGGGCGAAAGAGAGACTCCTTCGTCGTCGCCACGAGCGTCCTCCTGGGAAACGGCCGCCCAGGCAATTATGCCACTTTCAAAATCGAGGACGCCCCCAAACTCCCGGAACAGATGGAAATTAGCCTCAAGAGGCTCGGCCTCAGCTACGTCGACATTTTCTACGTGGCCAGCGTTGCCGACCGGGATACGGCATTGTCCGAGACGCTGATAGCGGGCCTCCAGAAAATCAAGAAAGCCGGGAAAGCCCGGTTCATCGGGCTGGCCACTCATCAAAACGAAGCACAGGTCATTCGCGCGGCCGTCGAATCCAAGGTCCATGACGTCGTCCTGGCCCAATGGAACTTCCGTCATCCGCAGCGGGAGGACATCAAGAAGGCCATCGCCGAGGCGGCCGCGGCCGGGGTGGGGATAGTGATCATGAAGCCCCTGGCCGGCGCCTACTGGGATCGGGAGAGAACGAAGCCGATCAACGGCCGAGCGGCCCTGAAATGGGTCCTCCAGGATCCCAACGTGACCACTTCGGTCCCCGGCATCACAACGGTCGACCAGCTCGAAGCCGACCTCTCCATCATGGCCAATCCGGCCTTGACGCCCGAGGAAATGACCGATCTCAAATTGACCGGCGAGCCGACGGCTCAAGCGGGCCTCTTTTGCGCCCAATGCGGAGCCTGCGTCGAGCAGTGCCCAAAGGCCGCGGACATTCCGACCCTCATGCGGGGCTACATGTACGCTTACGGCTACCGGGATCTGGGCAGAGCGCGCGGCGCGCTCGACCAGACGGCGCCGATGGACCTTCCCTGCGGGGACTGCGACGTCTGCCGGGTGAAATGCACCATGGGCTTCAACATCAAAGAACGGGCCATGGATATCGTCCGGCTTAAAGCCGTCCCGGAGGATTTCCTGGGCTCCTAGCTCGTGTTCGCCGGCGGACAGGGATTGTTCCGGAAACGGACAAGAGGGAGAGTTTGGCCGAATATATCATGTGGACCGTTCGGCGGAGCTCCGAAACTCCCAACCCCGCATACTTCTTCTTCCAACGATAAAATGTGACCTCCGAGATCTCCATCTTCCGGATGATCTCCGCCACGGGCGTCCCGCCCTCCGCTTGGCGAAGGGCGAACACGATCTGAGCTTCCGTGAACTTCTTCTTCATCCCGAACTCCTTTCCGAATGCCCGATTTTATCAAAAAAGTTGCATCCGGAATGGACCAAGATTCGGGGTTCAGGTCACGGATTATTGGCCATTCACGCTCTCATCACGCGTCCGGATCTTTTTTCGACATATATCGCCATCAGCCCCGCCGTTTGGTGGAACAGTTTCGAATACTACGCCAAGATCCAGACCTTCTATAAAGCCAACCCGACGCTCAAGAAGGACGTGTTCGTCTCCCTGGCCGACGAATCCGAAAAGGAACCGGAACGATACACCCAATTGCAGGAGGCGCTCGAGAAATCGGCGCCCCAGGGGACTAAGGTTCACGTTCAGTTCTTCAAGCAGGAAAACCACATCACGACCGCCGTCGCGGCCACAACGGCCGCCCTCATGAAAATCTTCGCCGCCCCTCCCCCTTCAGCCGGCCGCTGAGCCTGCCTGTTCCTTTCCGGCCGCCCCGTGGGAATCGTTCCGCGGGCGGCCGGGAAGATTTCCACGCCGGTGCCGGTCTCTTGGCCCTCTCTAGTCAGTCCCAGTCCATGAACACGAAGCCGACGCCGATCCGGTTGATGCGGTGGTTGTAGTCGAGAAGGCTCTCGCCGTAGCCGAGAAAATACTGGACGTATCCCCCGACGCCGGCGAACAGGGGAAAGGTCCACTCGAGCTGGACGGCGCCGCGGTTCTCGTGAAAATTCAGGTTGTCGCGGAGCATGACCGCGAGCCGGTGCTTTTTCAGGAAATAGTAGCCCCAGATCTCGCCGTTTCCGGTATAGTGATCGATCCGGGGATTGTCGTCGTCCACGGCGTTTTCAGGCAGGCGGTACCAGCCCTTGACGAGGACCGAAAAATCGCCCCGCTCGATTCCGACGTTCGCCACGAGCCTGTTCCAGCTTCTGGACAGGGGCTCGGACTGGCCGTTCGACTGATGGTTGAGGCCGAGCTGGATGAAGCGGACTTTCCATCCGAGGAGGCCGAATCCCGTCCTGACGTTGAAGAGTACTTCGGGTTCGTAGTTCGTCTCCCTGAACGGCGAGCTGTCGTCGAAATTGTAGAGCTGCCAGAAGGAGCGCTGCGTGTAGGCGACCCACAGGTCAATGGGCTTCCCGAACATGTCCTGCCAGAGCTTGGCTTTGAAGCTCAGCTGGAAGGTGACCTCCGGCTTCTTCAGCGTTTTCGATGGGTCGGCTTCCTGCAGGGGGGCGGGATTGGGCGAGGTGTTGTAGGAGAAAACCAGGGCGTAGTTCGTCCTGTGGAAGGTGACCCAGGGCCTGCCCTCGCGCGTCACCGTGTCGAGGTGCCAGAGCTCCGTGAAGTACGAGCGCTTCTGGTTTTTCTTTTCGGTCTTCGCCGCGGCATCCGGATCAGCGGGAGCGGCCGAAAGCGAGCCGGCAAGGAAAACCGCCAGCGCTGCCGCGAGGACAAGAGGCTTGTGATTCATGATCCCCTCCCCATCATTATGGCCGTATGGTATCGCCGCCCGCCGCCGCGTGTCAATTATTTTGCGGCGACGGGAACCAGGCTCTCCGTCTTGGCCTTGCCCCGATGGGCCTAGCGCAAGAGAGACGTTGCGGCCATCGGCAAGCGGTGTTATCATCTGTATATATCTTGATTTAGGGGGAGGCGATCCGATGGCAAAAATCAAGGAGAGCGTGGAGATCAATCGTCCGCCCGATATGGTATTCGCCTACACCACTGACGCGAAATACTGGCCGAAGTGGCAGTCGACGATACCGGATGCGGAGCAGACCTCTGAGGGACCGGTGGGCGTCGGCGCCACGTTCAAAGGAGCCATCCGCATGATGGGCCTCACGATGAAGTGGACGGCGACGGCCACGGAATACGAGCCGAACAGGAAATTCGGCAAGAATATCGCCTGCGGTAAGATCGCCAACGAACAGCACAACACCTACAAGCCCATAGAAGGAGGCACGGAATTCGCCATCGAGTACGACATGACGGTGGGCGGGCTCATGAAACTCTTTTCGCCGATGATCATCAGCGCGACGCGCAAGGGGTTGAAGAAGGCTCTCGGCAACTTGAAAAGCGTTCTTGAAGCATAGACCCGGAATAGCTGATTCCTCTGCTCGCGCGGCCTGAAGCCTCCTGGGGCCGAATTCCACGACGGGAGGCCCTAACGGAGCTTAAAAAGAGCCGAAGGGCCGCCCGGGCCAACCAAGGCGGAACATCATCCGCCGGCAGTGATCGGGCCCCGGCGCGTTCAACCGGATGGGGATGATCCACTCGAATCCGTCCGGGCGGGCCGAGGTTTCCGTCCGCTCGCCCGGTGCCGAAGAGCCGGGCCTCGGTTCCCGGGGTTCGAGATGTCTTGAAATGGCTTTGGGCATAGCAGACCTCCGGCCGCCGAACTCAAGCCAGGCCCTGCGGCCTGAGGACGAACCTCAGATTCCGGGCCAGCATTCCGACATCCTCGGTCGTATGGAGCGTCGAAACCTTGGCCCGGATCTCCCCCCGGATGCTCGGGTCCTCGCTCTCGGCGCCCGACAGCAGGGCCTCGCTTTCCCGCTCATCGAAGACGAGGCCGGTATGTTCCCGCTTCAAGAGTCCCTTGTTCGCCGGGCAGACTTCCTGGCACTTCAGGCAGCCGATCAGGCAGTCGATCGACGGGGGCGATATCGTCTCCGGGATGGGATCCGCCGATTCGGAAAAAAGGGTGAAGCACCGTTCGGCGCGCAGGAGGAACCTGTCCGGGCCGATGGCTCCCGTGAGACAAGCCCGGGCGCAGGCGCGGCACTCGCGGCACGCTTCGAGGCCCCGGTCTTCGATGGGCAGGACCTCGCCGTCCTGTTCCAGGGGAAGACTTGTGGCCAGGCCGATGAGCTGAATGAAGCTGCCCAGGCCCGGCGCGTAGCCGACGTTGTTCTTCCCGTACCGGATGAGCCCCGCCGTCGCCGCCAGCGACTTCAGGGGCGCGCTCACCAGGTCGGCCTGGCTCGCGCCGAGGCCGAGATCGGACCGGAACCAGTCCCGGACGAGATCGAATGTCGGCGTGTAGTTGCAGTAGGTCGGCGGCAGGACGAATTCCCGGACTCGCCCGCCGAGGCGAAAGCCGACCACGTGGGCCGGCCGCGGCAGGGCCAGCAGGACGAGCGAACGGGGAGCCGCGACGCTCCGGCCGTCGAGGTACCGGAACCCCGAGAGCGACCCCCGGACGAAATCGGCCTGGAGAGCCCCGGCCGCCGCCAACCGCTCCAGGCGGAGCCGGACATGCTCCAGAGCGGCGATGGGAATGACCCGGACGGCCATCCCTCTCGACGCGGCCCACTCATGGATGCGCGCCGTGTTCATTTTTCCCCTCCCGGCGGGAACCCCGCCTGATCGTCCGAATGTAACTATCATAGTCTTATTTGGTAGTTACATAGGAAAGTCTACGCTCCCGGTGTATAATTGTCAAGCGAAAGATGGGAGGCCCCCGATGAGCTCCGGCCTGTGGATGGAATTCGTCAACAGCGACCGGCACGACTATCTCGGCACCGGCAGGCGCATGGACTCCCTCGACGACCCCAAGTGGCTGGACGGTTTCCTCAAGCGCTGGGGGCTCGAGACGAGGCCCGGGCCCCGGGCCAGGCTGCTCCCCGCCCTGCGCGGTCTTCGCCGGCTCCTCCAACGGAAGGCCGACGCCATCGCCCGCGGCCGCCGTGTCGAGAGCCTGGACTTTCGGGACCTGAACGCCTATCTGGGGAAAGCCCCTCTTCTCCGGAAGCTGGACGTCGCGGGCAAACGGGCCCGGGTCAGGCTCGAGCCCGTCCGCAGGACGGAGAGCTCGATCCTGGCCGAGATCGTCGCCTCGTTCGCCGAGACATTGGCGGACGGCGAGGCGTCCCGGCTCAAGCTCTGCGACAATCAAGACTGTCGCTGGGTCTTCTCGGACAACAGCAAGAACCGGAGCCGCCGCTGGTGCGGCTCGACCTGCGGGAACCTGATGAAGGTCCGTCGCTTCCGCAAAGGGAAGAAAAGCTGAGAATGGCCGGTCCAGGCCGGCTGTTATTGATCCGCCAGGGCCAGCATACTGAGATACGCCAGGCGGATGATCTTGGCCATCAATTCCGGGTCGATTTTTTCGAGGCTGTCGCTGGTCTGGTGATAATCCTGATGCCTCGGGCCCTCCCAGTAGATGTAGGGCACATGAGCCTGGGCGAAGGGAAGGTAGTCGCTGACAATCCCCGAGCTCTTGACCGTCGCCTCGGCCCTTGGCCAGAGATCGAGGCCGACGGCCTGATCGGCCTGTTGCAGAATGCCGCCCAAACCCAGCCCCGCCGCAAAAGCGACCGCGGCGAAATTATCGGGGGCGATCATTTTTTGAACCTGCTCCGGAATCTTCAGCTTCTTCAGCCGGCCGCTCCAGCTCGCCGCGTCGCCGGCTCGCCCGATCATATCGAGATTGAGATAGGCGACCGTCTGCGCCAGCGGGAAAGCGGGCCGCCGGGTGTAAAAGGTCGAGCCGAGCAGATTCAGCTCTTCCGCCGTCCATAAGCAGAACACCGTCGATCGTTTCGGCTTCCGGGGCAACCCGGCAACGGCCCGGGCCATTTCCAGGACGCCGGTCGCGCCGCTGCCGTTGTCGTCGGCCCCATTGAACACGTATGGGCCGCGTTTTCCCAGGTGATCCAGGTGAGCGCCGACGATCACCGCTTCATTCTTGAGCCGCGGGTCGCTGCCCGGGATCACGCCGATGACATTGTGACAGCGCAGCAATTTCTCGCTTCCGGCGGTCGTTTGGATGGTCAGTGTTCCGCCGGCGAGCTCGAACGAGGCCGGCCGCCAGCGGGACGCGATCCTGGCTTGCAGGCTTTCGATCGTCTGGCCGACGGAGGACAGGATGACGTCGGCCATTTCGCGGGTGATGCAAATGGCGCCCCCTCCACGTTTCGCGCCGGGGAGCGTGACCAGACGGCTGGGTTCGGCGATGAGCGGCCGCTCGTCGCTTTCCTCCGTTGATCCCATTTCGTTGTAAATATCGCCTTCTTTGAGCGAATTCTTGACCACCAGAACGGCCCGCGGTCCCAACTTGGCGATTTCGTTCGCTTTGGCCAGCCGGCCCATCCAGGAGCTTGCGGCTCGATATTTCTCACGCAATTCCGCCTTCATGAAGGGAGAAGCGGGGTTGCCCTGCCCGGGGACCTCGTCGAGAATCATGACGATTTTGCCCTTGATATCGATGTCGGCAAGATCATCATAGGCGACCGATTTCTCGCTGATTCCATATCCGGCAAAGACGACCGGCGCCGATACGATTTCGGGGATCCGGTTCAGGTAATAATTCTCTAAATCGATCCCTTCCCGAAAGGAGCGGCGGCTGCCGTTTTCCCCGGTGCCCCCCTGCCATGTGATGGTGCATCCTAGATCTGTATACTCTTTCATCACCACTTCCTGGAGATAGCCGCGGCCGGTCTCGCCTCCTTCATCCCCCGCCGGCTCGAGCCCCCAGAGGGCGAATTGCGAGGCCGCGTAATCCGCCGCCAGGCGATATCCGCGGCAGCCGGTCTCCCGTCCCTCCAGCAGGTCCGAGGCCAGGATAGAAAGCATGATCCGGGAATCCCGGCCGGTGATCGTGTCGAAGCCGGACCGGTAACGTTCGGGCACGGCCGCCGGTGTTTCCGCTTTGATCAGGACGTTTTCGCTCACGGCGGGGTTCTGTTTCCGCTCCTGCGGAACGGCTTGCCCGCCGATGACCAGGAAGCCTAAGAAAATGAAGACCCATATGTTGAAAGATCGTCGCATGGCCATAAACCTCCCCATAGAGCATTCAATATGGAACTCGTTATATGCGTATAGACTGATATACTGGCCGGCGGCCCAAAGGTTTACACGCGGGGATTCACGATCTCATAAGCGGACGCCCCTTCCGGGACGGCCAAATGGGGGGCTCGATCCGAAGCGCGTGGACATCATGGGTTCGTCGGCGGGCGGGCACCTGGGAGGACGACGCCGTTCCGGTGGAGAACAGCCTGCGGTTCGCCGAGGCCCTGCGGCAGCGCGGCGTCCCCTGCGACCTGCACATCTGCCAGAAAGGCGGCCACGGCATGGGACTGGGCGGCAGCGGGTCAGGACACCGTCACGGACGTTGAAACCGGCACGTCGCCGGGAAATGAGCGATCCTGCAGGACAAAAATCCCCCTGAGAATAAGAGGGCGGACTCCCCTTCCCGGGCATCCGCCCTTACGTTCGAATAAGGCCTGTCAATCGGGGGACACGTCACTCCCGATTCCTGGGGACACGTACCAATTTCAGGAGAAATTGATTACATGTCCCCGAATCGGGGCATGTCCCCGTCGGCGATCAGAACCGGTCGCGGCCGCCGCCGAATCCGCCTCTGCCGCCGCCGCCCGCGGGCCTGGGCTGGGCTTCGTTGACCTTGAGGTTCCGGCCCTTGAGATCCTTGCCGTTGAGCCCGCTGATGGCCTTGACCGCCTCGTCCTTGTTCGGCATCTCGACGAAGCCGAAGCCGCGCGGCTGGCCGGTCATCTTGTCCGTGATGATGGCCGCTTTTTCGACCGTCCCGAAGGCCTGGAAGGTCGCCCGGAGGTCGTCCTCGGTGACCGTGAAAGAAAGGTTGCCGACGTAAATGTTCATACTCGTCTCCTTTGACGAGGGTCCGTCCGGGTTGTTCCCGCGACGTTCCGTCCCGAAAAATCGATCGCAATAAAGGAGAGGAGTATGCCAGCCGCCAAGGCTTCTGCTTCCGTACCTTTATTCGACCCGCGCCCCCTTACGGGGGATTTTCGTGTTACAGAATACCATAAAAAGCCGCGCGCATAAAATAAAAAAATGGGCCGGGGGTTGGTTCACTTCTCGCGGCGCTGATAGCAGCCGCATCCATCAGATGGACTCGATCGTGCGGCGGATTGACCCTCTTCCATCGCCTTCTTTTTTTTCCGTCAAGTATTACTCGAACTTCCTGCCCTCGGAATTCGTCGGGAAGGATTATCGAGAAATTGTAAACATATTAATATGTTATAGTTAAATAAATGTTTCAAATCATGTAATAAATAATTTGACTTTTTTATGTATCTCTTTCAGAATTCGGAAGTATTAATAGATGAGGTGAAACGATGCGACTATTATCCCGTTCGGAGGAACTCGTGCTTCTGGCCGTCTGGAAGCTGAGGGAGGACGCCTACTGCGTTTCCATCCGCGGGCACCTGAACGCCTTGACCGGAAAAAACTGGTCGTTCGGCTCGATCTTCGATCCCCTCGACCGCCTGGAGAAAAAGGGGCTCCTCCGGTCGATTCTGACCGAGCCGGCCAAATTCCGGGGCGGGCGCAGCAAAAGAGTCTATCGGATCACCCCGTACGGCAAGCGGGCGCTGGCCGAGATGCACGCCATGCAGAAAGCCATGTGGGCCGAGGCGCCCGATCCCGAAATCGAAACCGAGAAGGCCTGATCATGGCGGCGAGAAGGATACGCCCGCCGGCCGCGGCCGAATGGATCTTGACGCGGATCGGCCCACGACGCTGGGCGGACGCCTGGCTGGGCGATTTTCATGAAGCCTTCGAGGACGTCGCCGAGCGGCGCGGCCGGGCCGCGTCCCGGATCTGGTATTGGGGGCAGGTTTTCAAATCCCTGCCCGGATTTGTTCAAAATCGTTTTTATTGGAGTCTCTCCATGCTGCGCAACTATTGGATCATCGCCCTTCGCCATATGTTCAAGAACAAGTGGTTCAGCCTGATCAACTTGGCCGGATTATCGGTCGGCTTGGCCGGTGTCATTCTTATCGCCGCTTACGTCCGGTTCGAATTGAGCTATGACCGTTTCCATGAAAATTCCGGACGGATTTTCCGGATTCTCAATTTCGCCGGCCCCTCGCGCGCGGGCGCCCGCGAATTCTTCGACGCCTGTTCGGATCCAAAAATTCCCGGCCGCCTGGCCGCCGTTCCCGAGGTGGTCGGTTCCACCCAAACCGGCGAGGCCTCGCAGGCGATCATCCAGAAGGGGACGGATTCGTTCATCGAATCTGGGTTGTACGCGGACAATCGCTTCCTGAAGGTTTTTTCGTTTCCTCTCCGTCGCGGCGATTCCGCGCAGGCCCTGGCCAAGGCCGGGTCGATCGTCCTGACCGAGGCCACGGCCCGCAAGTTGTTCGGATCCGCGGATCCGATCGGACAGTCGCTCACGTTCAGAAGCCAGACGTCGGTCTATCCGCTGATCGTTTCCGGGATCGCGGCGGACGTCCCGGAGAACTCCCATCTGCGTTTCGCCTTCCTGGTTTCGCTGGCCACGCTGCGCGCCGATCCCGACATGAAATGGATGTTCGAAATGGTTGTCTACGATTTCCTGACCACCTATGTCGAACTCCGGAATTCGGCCGATCGAGCGGCCGTCGAAGCCAAACTGGCCGCCTTGGCCAAAAGCGGAGAAGCTGACAAGCCGACCGTATCCCAATTCCTCCAGCCTCTGATCGACATCCACCTGTATTCCCAAATCCGCGGGAAAGCGGCCGAAAACAACGAAATCCGTTACGTCCGGCTTTTCTCGGCCATCGCCTTGGTCCTCCTTTTGATCGCGGTTGTCAACTACGTCAATCTGGCCACGTCGCGGTCGGCCGCCCGGGCCAAGGAAATCGGCATCCGCAAGGTCACCGGAGCCGCCCGGCGCCAGCTGTTCCGCCAATTCATCGGAGAATCCCTGCTTATGTCCGGAGCGGCCCTGATTTTGGCCCTGGCCGGCCTGCGCGTGTTCTGGGGGTTTTTCCGGAGGCTGATGGGGATCGAGCTCGGGTTCCGGACGCTGGGAAGCCCAGAAATCCTGGCCTTGGCGGCCGGTGCGGCTCTCGGCGCGGGACTCCTGGCCGGACTCTATCCGGCCTTTGTTCTGTCGGGTCTTCAGCCCATCCATTCCCTCCGCGACCGTTCCGGCTCGGGGCGAAAAGGATCCTTCCTCCGGAGCGCCCTCGTCGTCTTCCAATTCGGGGCCTCCTTCGTCTTCCTTGTCGGAACCTTCGTCATCGGCCGCCAGATGGGATTCATCCGCTCCAGCAATCTGGCCTCCGACCGGGAGAAAATCATCGTCCTGCCGATTCGGACGGAGGGAACGCGGGCCGCGGCCGGAGCCCTCCGCGAGGATTTCCTGGGAAATCCGGATGTCCTATCGGTCTCCCTTTCAGGCTACGTTCCGGCGGCCAACGCGGCGCTTCCCCATCTGGGCGTCCGCGCGACCAAAGATGACGGCTCCCCGCTCGAGTCCGCCTGCCAGGTCAATTCCGTTGACGAGAACTTTCTCCCCCTCTTCGAAATCCCTCTCGTCGCGGGCCGCAATCTCCGGCCCGGCGAGAAAAACGCCGTTCTGATCAACGAAACGATGCTCCGGGAGACCGGCTGGAATTTTCCGCTGGGGAAGACTCTCACGTTCGGCGGCAGCATGCCGACGGTCACCGTCGTCGGCGTGTTCGGCGATTTTCATCAAGCCCCCCTGCAGAACAAAATCATGCCGCTGGCCCTCGTCCCGGGGATCTTTCCTCCCCAAGCCCTTTTCATCCGTGTCCGCCCCGGGAACATGCCCGCGACCGTGGAGGGATTGCGGAAGGCTTTTCTCGGCCGGATCAGAGAGCAGCCGTTCGAGTTCAGTTTCCTGGACGAGATCTTCGATTCGATCTACAGACGGGAGATCCGGGCCGGCGAATTTTTCCGGGTCTTCGCCATCCTGGCCGTCTTCGTCGCCTGTCTGGGCCTGGCCGGGCTGACCGCATTCACCGTCGAACGGAGGACCAGGGAGATCGGGATCCGCAAGATCCTGGGGGCCTCCTCGGCCCGGCTGACCGCGCTGCTCAACGCCCGGTTCGTCGTCCTGATCATCGTGTCCAACGTCATCGCCCTGCCGTTGGCGGCCTGGGCCATGAACATGTGGCTCCGGAGCTTCGTCTATCGGACGCGTCTGACTGCCGGGACGTTTGTCCTGGCGTCCGGAATCGCCCTGGCCATTGCCCTGATCACGATCAGCCTCCAAACGGTCAAGGCCGCGTGGATGAATCCGGCGGAGACATTGCGCCACGAATGACGCGGGACGCCGTTTCCGGCGCCTCGGCGAAGGGGTCGGCTGGCGGAGGCTGCGGCCCGGAGCCGGGCCTGAATCCCGCCGAAACAGAGCAAGCCGGCAGGCGCTTATTTCCTGACCGTGGATTGCACCCCTTTGCCGGAATCGATCCCGAAGTACAGCAGCCCGTTCATGGCGTCGAGGGCCTCGTTCCTATCGAGGCAATAACCGGAGTCGAAGTATTGGAGGATGTTCTTGCGGGCGGCCTGGGGAAATTCGAGAACGGCAAGCCCGGCATCGTGACGATGACCGTTCTCAACTGATGCCCGCGACGGCCGGACGCAACCGTTTTCAATCCCCTTCGCGGGAATCCGCGGACGTAAGTCCGCAGAGGGATAGCGAAGTCCCCGCTTCGGGGACAGTCTTCAGTACTCATGAACCGGAAAAGGTGCATGAGTGCAGGCGCTCCAGCGCTTGCCATGGTCAGGTCCCACGGACGTAGGTCCGTGGAGCTTCAGTCGGCGCGACGCGCCCTGACCAGAGGCATCGTCAGGCAGTGCGGCCCGCCCAATAAATCCGCCAGATATTTCCCTTCGAATGCCAGGACCTTGATCCCTCTCTTCCTCAGGGTGTCGTTGGTGTACCAATTGTGCGCGTAGGCAACGATTTTCCCCGGCCCCAGCTGGACGACGTTCGCCGCCTGCAGGCTGAGCTCGTACAGGACTCGGTCGTCGATGTAGCGGCCCTCCTCGAGACTCCCTTGCTCTCCGCCGACGGGAATGATCTCATAGCCCTGCGCGACGAGATAATCTCCCAGCTTCTCTCCCAATTCCCGGGCCTCGCCGGTCCCCGCCTCGAACAGGGTGATCCAGCCGACCTTGGGAATGGCGTCGATGGCGGCCTTCAGGGAAACCGGCATATCGAACTCCCCTTTCTCGAGCTCCGGATGAGGCCGGTCCTGGACCGCCTGGAGGTAACGGGCCACGGGATTCGCGGCGGCGTATCTCATCAGAAAGAAATAGGGAACGGTCAAGACCTTCCGCCGGTCGACGATGTTGAAGACCGTGTCCAGGTGCATGATCTCGAAATTGGCCCCGGACGGGAGGTCCATCGAGGGCATGGCGACGCCGATGACGTCCATGTCCAGCTTCCGGGCTATCTTGACGGCCGCTTCCCGGTCGCTGAAGTTTCCGATTCCCATCAGGATGGTCCGCTCGTCCTTGACGATGATGTCTCCTCCGTCGCACCGGACGCCCTCGGCTTCCGCGTCGAAGGCGATCGGGAACGCTTCGAGCTTCCCGGCGAACTGAAAAAGGAACCTTCCCAAACGATGCTCGTGCTGCCTCCACCTCGGCCGGCCGTTGGTGAGGATGACGCCCCGAGGCGTCGAAACAGCGAAATCCCTGGTGAAGAGGAACGCCCCGCTCGTCGGGATGAGGGGTTTGAGGACCCCTTTCCCGTCATAGCGGAAAAAGAAGCCGGGATCGCGGCCGAGCATCGCCCGGGCCGTGATCTTCGAGAGCTCGTTCTTGAGCCTGGGGAATTCTTCGGGGAAGATGGCCGCCAGGGCGTCCTCCAGCTTTCCCGCCTTGCGGGCGTTGACGATGGCGTCGTCCAGGAGTTCCTCCAGGTCGAGGACTCGAACGCCGCGGCTCCGGAGCAAGTCGGAGAGGGCGTTGTGCTGGCTGACCATGCCGTCCCAGTAGCCGAGGGACAGCATGGGCGAATCCGCGTACAGGTTGTAGGATTCCTTGCGCTCGTCCCTGTCCGGCGACAGGACTATGACAGACCGGAGAGGATCGACATCGGAGAAGACACGGTCCGCCTTTTCCCGGGGGCCGCAGCCCGGCGTAAACAGGACACTCGCGAAAATGGAGAGGCCGACAAAGGCCGAGACCGCACGTTTTCGGATTTTCATGGATGACAGTCCCTCCCCCTTCCCGTCATGAAAGTATGCGTCAGATCCTCAGGTGTCCCCGGCACCAGGAGCAGAGCTTGCCGCTGCTTTGGTCAATTGTCTTGATCGATCCGGCGACGTCATTCATGATGCATCCCGGAATCGTGCAATGGGGAAGGCCAAAGGTATGTCCGACTTCGTGGCTGACCACCTTCTTGAACCTCTCGGTGAAAAGGGCGCCGGAAACTCTTCCTTTTCCCAGGCGATAAGTTGATATGACACAGGCCGAATTCTTCAGGTTGGCCATGCCGAAAATGCCCCAGTCGTAGGGCTGGCCCTTGGTGGTTGAAATATCCACCGTCGTCAGCCCGACGATTCTGGAATATTGGTCCGCACGCCGGTCATCCAGATACTCGAGGAGTTTCTCCGCCCGGTAGCGTTTCCCCGGTTCGTAGAAGGCGCTCTTCGGAAGCGGCTGGACGGGCAAAGCGGTTATCGACCCGACGCCGTAGATTTCCGATATGGCGGCACGGGCGGAGTCCACGAGAACGGGATCGACTCGGCCGAGGGGCTGGATGGCGAGGGTCACCGAGCGTTGGGCGCGGCCGGACGCTGAAAGGAGCCACAGGCAGATCGCCAACGCAACAGAACGCCCTTTCATAGGTTTCCCATCGCGCCGCCGTAAGCGCTAATCGACGGCGCGCTCCATGAACGCGTAGGCCAGGATGTGGGCCATGACCATGAAGCCGTCTTCGAGCCGGCCCATGTGATCGCCCGGGACGCCCAGGCTGAGCCCGACGAGTTTCCCGAGCGCGCCTCCGTCGGCCCGGGTCATGCCGATCGTTCGGCAGCCGAGGCCGTTGGCGTATTCAACGGCGGCGAGCACGTTCCGGCTGTCGCCGCTCCCGCTGATGGCGATGACGACGTCTTCCGGCCGCGCGAGACTCTTGAGCTGCTCGACGAACACGGCCTCGGGCCCGACATCGTTGAGATAGGCCGTGACGGTCGGAACGTTGTCGGCCAGGCTCATGACTCTGAACCGCGCCGGGCGGCCGTAGGACGCGCCCTTGAGCAAGTCGACGACAAGGTGGGCGGCGACGGCGGCGCTGCCTCCGTTCCCCAGGACGAACACCATCCGGCCGCGGTCGCGCGCTTCCTTGAGCTGGCCGACCGCTTCGCCGATCGCGGCGGCATCGAGGCCGGCCAGGGTCTTCCGCAGTTCGTCGAGATAATCGACGGCGTATTTCATCGCAATTCCCTCCCTCGGCCCTGTGAAAGCCATAATTCGAGGCGCGGCCCGAGCTCGCCCGGGCTCGCGGTTCCGGTCGTGGCCAGCTGTTGGACCGTGATCGACGCGACCAGGTTGGCGACGAGGGCCGCCTCCGGCGGAGTCGCGCCCGCGCAGAGGGCCAGGACGGCCCCGGCCGTGGCGCTGTCCCCGGCGCCCGTCGGGTCGGTCGGCTCGGGCACGCGCACCGCCCGGACGAGCGCCGGCTCTGGGTCGCTCGTCCAGATGCCGCGCCGGCCCGCGGTGACGAACACCGCCCGGCCCGTCCGCGACCGAAGCTCCCTCATAGCCCGGATGACTTCCGCGTCGTCCGGCTCGTCGGCGCCCGGGCGGAAGGCCTGTCTCAGTGCCTCGCGGGCGTTGACCTTGATCATGACGTTCCGGAAAAGGCCGATCCGCGAGCGGCTATCGACCCAAAAGACCTTCCCCGGATATCGGCGGCCCAGTTCGGCCAGCCGCTCCCGGACGCGGGTCGTGATGACGCCGCAATCCTCCTCTTCCACCTGGTCCTGGACCGCGACGGCGTCGACCCCGGGCAGGAGGCGCTCAATGCCCTCGATGATTTTCTCCTCCGCCTCCCTGGGCGTCGGCGTCCGGCTCTTGGTGTCATATCGCTCGTGTTCGCCGGCGAGGTCCGCCTCGCGCGAGTTCCGCGGCTTGAGGTAGGTCGGCGTAAGCCGGCTTGGCAGGGCGATGAGCCCACCGGTCCGGCAGCCGCGGGATTCGAGCGCTCGCCGGAGGCCATAGCCCTCGCCGTCCTCGCCCGTGATCCCCACGGCCTGGATCTCCCCCGCGCCCAGGGAGGCGAGGTTGTTGACGATGGTGCCCGCCGCGCCGGGGCTCGTCCGGATGGAGACGACCTGATGGGCGGTTTTCCCTGTCTCCACCGAGATCTCGGCCAGCGCCGGGTCGGTGTCGAGGTACTTGTCCAGGAAAAAGTCTCCGACAACGGCGATCCGGCAGGCCGGGAACCGGGCGGTGAGCTGGCGCAGCCGTTCCTCGTTCACTGGGTCCCGCCCTCGGTGACGAGGTGATAGAGCGTCGGCACGGTCGAAGCGTGGTCGCCGCGCACATAGAAGCTTTCCCCCCCGTCGGCCACCGTGCGAACGAGGACGGTCTTATAGGGCCGGAAATAATAGGCCGGGTCGGTCTTGGCGGCTTCGTCGTGAATTCGGCCTTCGTCGAGGGCCACGAGGTCGAACACGGCCGTCGTGAAGCGGGCGATCGTCCGTCCTTCCTGCCGGGCGACGTTCCTGGCCATGGTCAGGGCTTTCAGGTAGACCTCGGGGCCCATGACGGCCGTGCCGATGTTGAGCAGGACGCCCCCTTCGAGGCCGCTGACGCTCTGGGTCAGGATGAGGAAGTCCGTGTCGCTCGTCGCCCCCGCGGCCGCGGCGTCGAAATTCGGATGCTCATGGATGATGTCCTGCCCGATGGCCACGTGGACGGTCACCGGGACGCCGAGGCGGACGCCCGCGGCGAGGACGCTCGTTTCGGCGTACGGAAACCGGCCGTCGACGATCGCCCGGCCGACGGCCTCGCCCAGGCCGATCCCGTCGCGGCGGCCGGCGCGCGCGGCCTCGTTGATGCCGCCGGTCTCCCGCCACAGGCCGAACTCGCCGCTGCGGACATAGCGGGCGACGCTCTCGGTCGTCCCGCCGACGAGGGCCAGCTCGTAATCATGGATGGCCCCGGCGCCGTTGAGGGCGATGTGGCTGACGAGGCCGCGCCTCATGAGCTCGACGAGAAGCGGCGCCAGGCCCCGCTTGAGGACGTGCGCTCCAAGCATCAGGATGACGGAGCTGCCGCGGGGGCGCGCCTCGCGGATCCGCGCGCCCAGAACGGGGAGGGCGGGGTGATCGCAGCGTTCATAGGGGCTCTGGGGAAAGATGAGCAGGCTGCGGTCGAAGTCATGGACGCGCTCGGCGAGCGGCCTCAGCTTCACCCGCGAACGGTCGAAGGTCGGAAATGGCATCGCGTCACCTCATCCTGATCTGAAGAGATATCCGAGGAGGGCGTCGGCGTCCCGGTAATCGGGCACGACGATGTCCGCCCCGACGCCGATCAGACGGTCCCGCTTCCAGGGGTCCGGGCGGCCCGACCTTGCGGACTCGTCGCTGGCCACGGCCACCGCGACGCCTCCGGCGGCCTTGATGTTCATGATCTCGACGTACCCGTCGCCGAAACCCAGGAGGGACGATCCCTCGACGCCGTTCTCACGGAGGATCCTCTCGATGACCATTTGCTTCGAGTACCTGGTATGGTCGTCAAGGGCGCCGTAGATGCGGTCGCCGAAATAGGGCGCCAGGCCGAGCAACCCGGCCTCCTCCACGACGTATTTCCTGTCGGTCCCGCTGGCCAGGTACATCGGCAGGCCGCGGTCGCGGAGGGCGGCGAGAAGGCGGAGAGAGCCGGGCACGAGATGGTCCTCCGGCCCGTCCGCGCCGGAGCGCAGGGCTTCGCGCCTGTCCCTGATCCTGTCCATCAGCCGGCCGTGGTATTTTTCTTTGTACCAGACGGGGTCCCGGGCCTGGCCTCCCCGGCGACGGACCTCTTCGGCCAGGCGGATCCTCTGATAGATCGTCTGCTTGCCGGTGAGCTCGGCCACGAACTCGCGGCAGAGGAGGGCGACGGCCTCCGGCGGTTCGGCGGTCCCCGTCGCCAGGATCTCCTCCGTCATCATCGCCACCATGATCCCGGGCCAGCCTTCTCTGATGAGGCTCAGCGTCCCGTCGAAATCAAAGAGGATATGGCGGAACGCGGTGGCCGGCGCGACCTCGTGAACGACCTCGACCGCGGTTGCCGGAAGGGCACGCGGCCTCGGCGCGGCGGCTTGGCTGCGGCGGTAATCTTCCTCGAGCCAGGGCATGAGGAGATGTTACACGATAAAGGACTACCGCTTCAAGGACGGGAGCGCCGGCGGAGATCACATCGAATACAAGAAAGGTTGGATTCCACTTCCAGGGCATCCGCCCTTGCGTCCGAAGAAGGTCTGTCAATCAGGGGACACGTCGCCCCCGATTCCTGGGGACACGCACCAATTTCAAGAGAAATTGATTACATGTCCCCGAATCGGGACATGTCCCCTTCAGCTCCGCTCGAAGAGAAGCCGGATCGATTTCTTTCCGTCAGGCAGGCTGAGGGTTTGTTTGAGGGTCAATTCCCGGCCATCGGCGGAAAGCGAATATTCCTCGTCGACTTCATAACGGAAATATTCGAGACTGGACATCGCTCCGGAGCCCGCCGCCATGGTGGCCATCGCTCCTTCCATTTCGCAGGAGATGAGGATGCGCCCGTTTTCCAGGCGGCAGACGCCCTTGAGATCCTTGATGCCCTTTCCGGAGTTCAGGCATTCCTTGCCGTCGGTCGTATAGCGTCTCTCGACGGCGTCGCCTCCCGGCGTCGTCGCGATCGTCCGCCGGATCGACAAGAGCGCTCCCTCCAGCTTGATGTCGAGAATAGTTTGGGGGATCGATTCGGGATAGATTTCTTCCATCGAGCTCTTGGTCAGATTGATCTTCCACCGGCCGGAATAGTCGGGCGGATCCGCCGCCGCGGGTGAGGCCGAGATGGTCAACAACAAAAGGGCAACAATCCAATGAGAATATTTCATGGAAAACCTCCCTGCTCTTGAAACACGATGGATGGGAATTCCGTTGCAGCCGGCAGCGGCCGCCGCCGCTCCCGGGAAAGATGAAATGATTGGTGACACAGGCGACGTGCCGCCGGCTTCATACCCCCGGGGGTATTTTCGAGAGCATCCGTTCGCGGAGATTGATGGTCCGGCCGTCGACGACAAAAGTGCCGTCCCCGTTGGCGTGAAGGGTCCGCCGCTCTTTTCGCGCGGGATCTATCCAGGCCCTGACGGCGTCCAGAACAAAGATATTGTGCTTCTCGATATGATCCGTCACACGGCATTCGATATTGGCCAGGCACTCTTTGACGAGCGGCGCCTTGACCGATTTCGCCTTGAGCGGCGTGAGCCCGAACTTCTTGAACTTATCGGTGTCCGAGCCGGAGCACGCTCCGATTTCGACGACCTTCCTGGAAAGATCGACCGTCGGGACGGCGATCACGCATTCCCTGTTTTTCGCCAGGGCTTCATAGGAGAAGTTCCACGGTCCCGTCAGCAGGGCGAATTGCGGGGTGAAATCCACGACCATGTGCCAGGAAATCGTCATGATATTGTTCTTGCCGCCCGCGGCCGTGGTCACCAGAATGACCGGACCCGGCTCCAGAAGCATGAAAGCCTTTCCCAATGCGAGCTTTCTCATCATCATACCTCACTATGCCTTTTCCATTGCCGCCGACCGGCGGGCGCTGATCATCGATGCCGCGGTGACGGCGACGATGATGACGGCGCCGCCGGCAATGGCTCTGGCGCCGGGAGCCTCGCCCAAGGCCAGAAAAACCCAGACCGGATTGAAGACCGGCTCGATGACCGCGATCAGGTTGGCCGAAACGGCGGAGATGCGCTTGATGGCGAAGGCGAACAGGACCGCGGACAAGCCGACCTGGACGACCCCCAGGACGGCCACGGCCCCGACGGCCCCCCATGTAACGCGAGGGCCGGGCAGGAACAGGGTGGCGCCGATGCCGACGGCCGCGGTCAGCGCGTGCGACAGCAGGATCGACTCCAGCGGCGAGCCGTCCTTCTGCATCCGCATGAAGACGAAGTAGAAGCTGAAGGTCAGCCCGGACAGGACCGCCAGGCCGTTCCCCAGCATGCCTCCCCCGCCCAGCTTGTCCATGAACATGGCGGCCATCCCCCCGGCCACGAAGACGAGGGCGACGACATGCTCGAGCCGAACGCGTTCCTTCAACAGAACGGCCCCGATGAAGGCCGTGAAGATCGGGCCGACGTACTGGAGGATGATGGCGTTGGCGGACGTGGTGGTTTTGTTGGCGGTCACGAACAGGAGCATGGTCATGGCGTTGGCCACGCCCGCCGCGATCTGGGGAAAGGAGCCGTGAAAGCGCGGACGCCTCAGGCAGAGGAGGATGACGGCCCCGGCGATCAGGCTGCGGAAGCCGGCGATCGTCAGCGGATGCCAGTCGATGACCTTGATGAACAGGCCGGCGATGCTCCAGAGAAAGGCCGTGGCGGCCATGGCCAGGACGCCGAGCGCGGCCGAACGATTATTCATGGGTTTTGACCAGCGGACATTATCTTCGGATCGCCTCGGAATTGCAACGTCGGCGCCGGACGGACGCCGCAGGCCCGATCCGGAACGCCGCGTCCGTCCCTAGGAGACGATCATCTCGGCACGTAAACGCCCTTGAGCGCGTAGGGCAATAGATGCATGGAGGTCTCCATGGACAGCGTTCCGTCCCGGGAATATCCCTTGGCTTTCGACTTGATCAACAACATATTGGACTTTTCGCCGCTGTGGATTCGGGGCACCCAGAAATGGATGCCGTTGAGCCTCGGAGGCTCATTGTAATTCCACCAGCTGGCGAAAATGGACCTGGGCTCGACGAATCCCGCGGCATCGCCTCGATATCCCACCCAGGCCTCGAGCGGAATTCCTCCGATGCCGAAAAGCCAAAAGAATTCGATGCCATCCCTTGCATCCGCCGCGCCGGCGACATGGATCTGGTAATAGAAATGGAGTTCCCCGGTGGCCGTCGACCGGACAACCCTGGTCTGGACGGTCCCCCAGAGCGGCGAATTGCCCTTTTTTTCAATGTCGTAATCGAATGGGATAACGAGATCGGCGAGGACCGTTCCCGCGAGTTCATGGCATTCATGAGCCGTGACCTTGGGGACTTTCGTATCCTTGCCGTCTTTCGGCAGGTGCCTGGGACAATCGGCGCCCGCCCTGCCGAAGAACAGGGCGACGGCCGCGACCACGGACAGGAATTCTCTTTTGCCGAACCGCTTGGGAGCGCCGGCGTCGGGCTTGGAATCAGCCCGTCTCCTCATAAATAGAGAATAGGTCCGCCGTTGGCAGGAGTCAAGAACTAAAAATCGGGAGAGAACGTCCGCATGCCCGCCGCGGAGAGGAAGAGGGTGTTCCTTGACTGCGCCGTGTGGCCGGCTGTATAGTCCCCGCATGCACGGAAAGGGAAAGACACAGGTATCAAGCGCCGTCCTCCGGGCCTCGGCCGGCGGGCTCGTCGTTCTCCTCCTGATGACCGCCAGTGGTCCGGCCTTCGCGGCCGGGCGCGGGTCCGCGAGCGAAGCGACCACAAAGCTTAGGGTCGTCGAGCTCTCGGGAACGCCGTACGAGATGGGCAAGGTTCACGGCCAGACCCTCAGGGCCGAGATCCGAGAGCTCGTCAGGCGCTGGAAGGAAGACCTGGAGAAGACCTATAAGGTCACCGCGGAGGCCTTTATTCAGAACCTCCTGAAGAAAACGGACTTCCGACCGGCCATCGAGCGTTGGACCCCGGGCCTGCTCGACGAGGTCCGCGGCATCGCCGACGGGGCCGGCCTGGATTTCGACACCGTGTACGCGTACCAGCTTGTCGATGAGGTCTGGGCCATGGGCGCGGACCTGGGCCTCTCCAAGTGCACGAGCGTTGCCGTCGGCCGGAGGAACAAAAATCCCGCCTATGTCGCCCAGACTCTGGACATCCCGGCCTTCTATCACGGTTATCAGACCGTCCTCCGCATCAAGGACGGCGGGAACGGCCTGGAAACGCTCGTCTTCACCATCCCGGGAATCGTCGGCCTCAACGGGCTGAACAGCCGCTCGGTCGGAGTATGCGTGAACGCCGTGACCCAGCTCGCCTATTCCGTCAAGGGGCTCCCCGTCGCCTTCGTCATCAGGGGCCTGCTGCGCCAGAGATCCTACGCGGAGGCGGTGAAATTCCTGCGCGACATCCAGCCCGCCGCCCCCCAGACCTACGTCATCGGCGGGCCGGACGAGGCCGCCGTGTACGAGCGCTCCGCGGGCAAGATGTCGAGGTTCGTCCCGTTCGCGGGCGCCGAGTTCAGCTATCACACGAACCATCCTCTGATCAACGACGATTTCAATCCGAGATTCCCGGAGTCGCTGAAGAGCCGGGGCATGACCCTGGAGGCCTACAAGGCCCGTTGCCCGCGGTTCAACTCTCTCGGCCGGCTGCTCAAGGACAACTCCGTCGCCCTCGGTCTCGAGAGCCTCGAAGCGCTCTTCAAGGACCGCTCCTCCGGGATCAATAACGCGGGGACCTACGGCTGCACGATCATGGTCCTGGGGGAGAATCCCGAACTGCACGTCTCGCCCGGCCGTCCGGACGAGGCACCGTTCCAGGTCCTCGGGTTTTCGCCTCGCTGAGCGGCCGGCGGCAACTGGTTATGCGCGGGTGAAGCCGCCAGCCCCTATCGGGCTCAGCCTCGTCTTCATCATGATTCCCTCCGGCACCGAAAAGCCAGGCTACAATCTTTGCCTTCCGTTCTAGAATAAAGCCGGCTTCCCTCCAATAATGGCCCCCCGCCTTTTCTTTCCGAAAACCGGAAGAAATTCCCCTTGCCTCTTCTTTGAATGGTTCGACGGCGGACAAGCCTTGGGCGTTTTCAAACCGGGTTCTCGTCGGCTATGACCGCTTAAGCTTTAAAATATAAAAGCCCATTTTCGCCGTATAGACGTACTCCCCGTCATAAAGAATCTCGTGCACGCCGCCCCTGATCGTCCAACGGGCCAATCGGACGAGCCTATCCGGATTCGCGACGTCAAAAGCGACAATCCCATCGCTCCCCGCGAGCAACAAATTATTCGAAAGATGGCCGGCCAGGACTTCTTGATCGCTTAAAGCGCTCATCATCAGCTTCGGATCCAGGGGTTGGGTCACGTCGTATTCTTTGATCCCATGATCAGAGCCAAGGCACAGGTGATGACCGTCAAGCTGGACGCAGACCGCTCCCTCGGTACCGGGAACCGTGGTGATCAATCTCGGCGAAGCAGGATCGGAAAGATCGATCAATTCCAATCCGTCTCTGATATCGGCAACGTAGGCGATGTTGTCCTTGATCTCGATATCCCAGTATCCCCCGCCATTGGTCCACGCACGGATGATCTTCGGATGGCGGGGGTCTTGAAGATCGAGAATTTTCATCCCTTCCTTTCGATCACAGGCAAAGCCGTAGAGCCCCGACTTGGCGAAACCGTAGATTTCCGCGCCCTCCAGACAGCTCCCCAGGATGCGCGGATGGGTGACATCCGACACATCCACGATCAACAGACCGTTTCCCCCGCCGCATAGATAGGCGATACGGTCGATGACCACAACGCTCTTGACGAATCCCCAGGCGAGCTCTGCGACGCGCTTGGGATCGGTCCGATCGCGGATATCGAGGATCAATAACCCCCGATTTGTGCCCAGGTAGGCATACTCATCCTTGAGATCGAATCCGTAGGCCATGTCGACGTTATAGCGGCCCACGATGGACAAATTCCCGTCCCCTCCGATCCGAGGGGGAAAGCATCGCGCGTTGACGAAGGTCAGCGAAAGGAGCGCAATCAGGACGGCCGAGGCGATCGTCGGATCTTTTTTCATGGGCGTTCTCACCGCGCCGGCCTCAGTTCTTTGATAAACGCGGACGAGACCCAATACACCTCGTGCCATCTGAGGAAAAGCAGGAACTTCCCGTCCGGGGACAAGCTCGGGCAGATCTCCCCTCCCTCCATGTCCCAATGCCGGCTTAAATTGACGGGGATCAACCAGGCGCCCGCGGCATCGCGGTAGCTGATGTAGAGATTGGCCCCCTGGCCAACCGCATCGTCCAGGCGGCGGCTGGTAAAAATGATCCAGCTCTCATCGGCGGCGATCAGCGGGGTCGCCTGGGCGTAGCCGCCATCTGTATCGACGGCGTTGATTACGGAATCGAGCTTCTCGAGAGCCTCGTATTTGGCCCCGACCGGGCCCGAACGGTAGATATAGAAAGCCCCTCGAGCCGAGGGGCCGCTGCCGCCGAAACAGATTGTCCCTTTGGCCACGACCGAAAATCCCCAATGCAGACAGAGATCGTTGATGGGCGATCCCAAGCTCTTCCACGAGGACCAGCGGCGGTTTTTTAGCTCCACATACCAGATCCCCCCGTCTCCCCAGAACGGACGATTGGAGAGAAAATAAAGCCGGCTGTTCGCTGTAAAAAAAGGGGCGTCCATACGGTAAAGGATTGACCGGAAGGGGACCTTTTGCGGAGCGGTCCATCGCCCGTCCATCTCTTCCATGAAGAACAGGCTGTTCCGGCTTATCTCCTTCCAGAAAACTTTTCTTCCGTCGGGCGAGAAGACGGCCGGCGAATGGTTATCGAGAAAGATTTCCGGCAGGAACGGCTCGGGAACATTCCCGAACGACTTCTGGCCCAGATAGGGCCCCTTCAATACAGGAAATTCTTTCGGGGCGCGTTGGCCAAAAATGACCAAAACCTGGGCTAAGATCCCCCAAGCGATAAACAAGATATTTTTCATCGTCTTTGCTCCCATTCGACGATCGAAGATTTCGTGTCCGCTTTTCCACGTTACGAGGATTCAGGCAGAAAAACAAGACGACCTTAGTCGTGTTCGGGAAAATACGACTAAGGGCTTGATCCTGATCTTTCCCGGAAATTGACTCCTATTGAGGACCGCCCTTATAATAACCGTCATGGGCCATCTCCAGATCATCCTAGCGGTCTGCGCCTTGGCCGTCGGCGTCGGAGCCGTCGCCGCAATGGTCCATATTCAGCGGCAATATCCGCTCCCCTTTCTGAAAGCGCTCATCGGGTTCCTGCTATCGCTGACTCTGGTTGTGGTCCTGATTCTGACGACGCATTATCTCAAGACCAATATCGTTCCGGAAAATGGAAACCCGGCCGCCTGGATTCATCTCGTCTTCCAGTACAACTATTCCGCGACCACAACCCTGCTCGGGTTTATGAATGGGGCGTATATCTTGATGATAGGCCGCCTCCTGGGAAAAAGGCTTGCGCATTCCGCATATATCGGATTCGGCTTGGCCTGGACCGTGCTCTTGGCCATTCAGATCGTCGCGGCTGCGAAGCAAAACACGATCCTTGAACTGGTCGCTTATACGGCCGCGGATTACGTTCTGACAACTTTGATCATCGCCGGCGGGGCCGTGATTCTTTTTCTGGAGGCAAGACGGGCGCCTTTGGACAGAAAAAGATCGAGCCTCCTCGGGTTCGCCCGCGTCCAATCAGCGATAACGCTCGTCTGGCTGGCGTTTCGTTTAGCTTATTTCTCAGGACGCTTGGCGGAGGACTCTTTATATATTTTCGGCCAGACCGCCTCGATTTTGGCTTTCCAGCTCGCCGTCCTGTTTTTCATGAAGCGATTTGTCGCGGCTTATACCGAGACGACGGAATCATCGGTACGAACAGAAGAAGAGCGAACCGCTCTTTACGCAAAATTCGGAATTACCGAACGGGAAAAAGAAATCATCCGTCTCGTCTGCGAGGGTTTGAGCAACAAGGAGATTCAGGCCCGACTATTTATCTCCCTCCAGTCGGTCAAAGATCACATTTATCGGATCTACCGCAAAACCGGGGCCCGCAACCGGGTCCAACTCGTCAATCTATTTGGAGGATGATCGTCGGGACCAGGATGCCGCCCAAAGGCCCACTGCCCGCGGTTCAACTTCCTCGGCCGGCTGCTCAAGGACAACTCCGCCGCCCTCGGTCTCGAGAGCCTCGAAGCGCTCTTCAAGGACCGCTCCTCCGGGATCAATAACGCGGGGACCTACGGCTGCACGATCATGGTCCTGGGTGAGAATCCTGAGCTGCACGTCTCGCCCGGCCGTCCGGACAAGGCGCCGTTCCAGGTCCTCGGGTTTTCGCCTCGCTGAGCGGCCGGCGAACGGAGAAAAGAATCCCCCCCTAAAATAAAAAAGGGCCATCCCTTCTCAGGGACAGCCCTTTGCGTTCGAATAAGGTCAGCTAATCGCCGAAATCAGCGATCAGAACCGGCCGCGGTCGCCGCCGCTCGTCCGGGGACGATCGGTGCGGGGCCGGGCTTCGTTGACCGTCAGGCTGCGTCCCTTGACGTCCTTGCCGTTCACCTGGCAGGTCCATCCCACCCTGCTCGCGACCTGGGCGTTCGGCAAGTCCTTTGAGCTCAATCCGTCCGCGAAGATCATGATCCCGCTCAAGAAAGACGAGTTTGATACTCTCTATGCCTTCAATTTGGGAGCGGCCATCAGCACCGACGTCAGCAAATGGGCCGTCCGCCCGGAGATCGGAATCTGCACCAATTTCCAAGGCGGGCATTTCATGCATTTCAGCATCGGGTTCTCGGTGTCTTCCAAGCTGTTCAAGAAATAGGCCCGGGACCAGCTCCCCGGAGAGGCCGCCGGCCTACTCGTAGCGCATCGAACGGGCGGGGTCGGCTGTCGCGGCGCGATACGTCTGGACGCTGATGACGGCGGCGGTGATGAAGAACGCGGCCAAGGCCGCGCTCAGGAACATCGGGATCGTCAGGCTCGTCCGGTAGGCGAAGTTGCTCAGCCACGAGCGCATGGCGAAGTAGCCGATGGGCCAGGCGATGACGTTGGCCGCGGCGACCCACTTCATGAATTCGCGCGAAAGCAGGGCGATGACGCCCGAAGTTGACGCTCCGAGCACCTTGCGGATCCCGATCTCCTTCGTCTTCTGCTCGGCCGTGAACGCGGCCCCCGCCGGTTCCGGGCCGGCGGCGAGGTTCTCGGTCGTTCCCGCCCGCCGGGGCGGCCTGGCCCTTTCGGTCACCGTGACCTTCTAAGGATCCGCCCGGGCCAACCCGTCCGACTGCCTGCGCTACGAGTGACCCCAGACGACGTCGGACGGCACGGCCCTAGTTAAAGCCGAGGGCGGCCAGGCGCTTCTTCGCGTCGGCGGGCTCGGGCAGGTTCGGGTCGGCGTCTTTCCACAGGTCGAGGAAGAGGCCATATTGCTCGGCCGCTTTGTCCTTGAGCCGATTGCGCTGATGATGGCCGAGGAGTCCGGGGGGGGGAATTCGCCAAATTTCTTGACATTGATCAGAGACCGGCGTATTATTACTTTGTAAAACAAAGTTCTTTGAAGTAAAGGGAGCCAAAATGGACGAGCGCGAAGTCGAAATGGACGAACGGCAGGCCCGCGAGGAAATCCAGCTCATCCGGACGATGGTCGAGAAAACCCGGCAGGCTACGGCCGAATCGGGGGCTCTTTTCATCGTCTGGGGCGTATTATGTACGCTGGCCTTGTTGGGGAATTACATCCTCGACGCCTTGAAATTGTACCGATGGATCTGGGCCAATTGGGTCGGCATGTCCGTTATCGGCTTGATCATCACGATTGTTTATTCCATCCGGAGGGGACGACGGGATTCGGTGCAGACCTATGCCCAGATCGCGGCCCGGCATCTATACTTTGCCTGCGGATTGGGGTTCCTTCTCGTCGGCCTGCTTTTTCCCGCCTCCGGCGTCTACTCTTACGAAGCCATTCCGGCGCTGATCTCCGCCGTTTTCGGGATCCTTTTTTTCGTCCTCGGCGGGATCTTCGCCTGGCCGTTCCTGAAGGGAATCGGCCTGGGCTGGTGGGCGGGGGCCGCCGGGTTGTCCTTCTTTCCCGTTGGGATCCGCGTTCCTGTCTATACCGGCCTTTTCATGGTCCTTTTTCTGCTCCCCGCGATCGTTCTGCGCCTGAAATTCCGGAGAGAGCGGATTCCTTCATGACGGCCGGCAAACTCGAGCCTCTCGATCCCTTGATCCATTCCCAGGTCCGTCTGGCCGTACTGTCGATCCTGGTCTCGGTCGAGAACGCCGATTTCAATTATCTGAAGCAAGCGACCGAGACGACGGACGGCAACCTGAGCACGCACCTGACGAAGCTCGAGGAGGCCGGATATGCCGCCGTGCTCAAAGCGTTTCGGGGGAAAAAACCCACTACGACCTATTCGGTCACGCCCAAGGGGAAGGCGGCCTTCGCCCGATACATCAAAGCTTTAGAAAGCTATCTCCCCCCGGGACGATGACGGTAGGAACAAATATATTTGGAGAAAAACATGTTAAGACAATTCAAAGCTTCTTTTTGGCTATTACTTATCCTGCTGACCCATCCAAATGTTGATGCTCAAAATCTGGAGAATTCATTGAAGGTTAAAGTCGTTGGCACCGGTAGGCCAATAATCTTCATCCATGGATATGGTTGCTCGGGCGACGTATGGAATGATTTGGCAAACAAGTTAAGCGAAGAATTCCAATGCCATATTGTTTATTTGCCCGGTTTTGCAGGAACGCCCGGGTTCCATACCGACAGCTATATGAAAGACGTCAAAGAAAATATTGCCGGTTACATTCAACAACATAATCTTGATAAACCGATAATTGTAGGGCACAGTTTAGGAGGATTCTTATCCTTATTCCTTGCCTGTGAATATCCAAATATCATCGGACCGATTATTGACATTGACGGTTTAGCCTACACTCCCGCCATCATTGACCCGAAAGCCGACGTTGAATCACAATTGCCGGTAGCAAAACAATATTTCAAATTTGATGATATCCTCCTTGGAACTCCAAACGTGCAGACGGAAGAACAGATCAAACCTTATTTACTTAGCATGACAAATCATGCGGACAAAGTTGATATTCTTGCGGAATGGACAAAAAGGTCCGACCAGAGAATTCTAAATCAATCGATGTATGACATGTTTACAATTGATTTGAGGAATGAGATCAAAAAGATCAGTTCACCTATTTTAGTTTTCGGCACATGGATAGGGTATAAATCTTACGGAGTTTCAAAAGAATCATCCTTAAAAACTTACCAAGAGCAATTTAAGAATGCCGCTAATTGTACAATCCTCATTTCGGAAGCAGGCCGGCACTTTTTAATGTGGGATGATGAAAAATGGCTCATATCCGAAATGCTGAATTTCCTTTCTAAAAATTAATAGCAGGTTTTTCATTTCGACAGGTTCCTGACTTCATGGCTCTTCGTGAATATTGACACCGCCCTGATCCGCGGACAGCTCAAGGATTACCGGGGGGCCATCAAGTCCATGAACGTCTATCTCCAGCTGAGCCCCGACGCTCCGAACGCCCGGGCGGCGCTGCTCAAAGCCCGGGAGGCCAGGAAGAAGAACGAGGAAACCCGGGCCTGGCTGGAGACGGCCGGGACGAGGTCGGCCGCTGCTTATGCTGCGATAAAGAACAGGCTCGCCTCCAACCGGGGTAACCGGTCGAATTCGCGGACACAAGGCCTGGTTGCCCAATACTCGGGAAGAGTGGAGATATTCAAGAAGAACGGAGAGAGATCCTATCTTGACGGGAACGGTCCCGGATTCCTCGAATTGGGCGACGAGATGACGACCTCTGGTTCGAGCTCCGCCGAAGTGCAGACCCTCGACGGGCGCGCGACCGTTCAGCTGGGCGAGTCTTCCAAGCTCAAGCTCGAAGAGGATACTCCGCAGGGGCAGGTCCTGCGGCTCGTGCAGGGAAAGATCTATTCCGCCGTCGAGAAGATGGATGATTTCGCGAACATGCTCCAGGAAAAGACGAAGCAGTATAGCCCTTGGAGGGAACGGACCTCGGCTCCTCCTCGATCATCCCCAGGAGGACGGGAACACGGTCCGCCTTCCTGGCCTTCCCCCTGTGGGCGTTGGCATAGAGCCCGTAATACCGGACCATGACCTGGCCCTTATCGGGAAGGAGCGAGACCATGCCGATAGCCCAGGCGCGGAGGCCGGGGAAGCGTCGATTTCATCGGGTCTCGTCCAATGCCGGGGAGCGGAGGCCGTAACCGGCCCAGAAGATGTCGTTGATGCGCTTGGCATCGTTCAGAGCTTCGGCGCCTTTGTCGCCGGAAACCTGCGGAGGGAAATCCCCCCTAAAATAAAAAAGGACCGTCCCTTCTTAGGGACAGTCCTTTGCGTTCGAATAAGGTCTGTCAATCGGGGGACACGCCACCCCGATTCTTCGGGACACGTACCAATTTCAAGAGAAATTGATTACATGTCCCCGAATCGGGGCATGTCCCCGTCAGCGATCAGAACCGGCCGCGGCCGCCGCCGAAGCCGCCGCGACCGCCGCCGCCGCCGCTCGTCCGGGGACGATCGGTGCGGGGCCGGGCTTCGTTGACCGTCAGGCTGCGACCCTTGAGGTCCTTGCCGTTCAGTCCGGAAATGGCCTTGTCGGCCTCTTCCTTGTTCGGCATCTCGACGAAGCCGAATCCGCGGGATTCACCGGAGAACTTGTCCTTGATGATCGCCGCGCTCTGAACCGCTCCGAAGGCCTCGAAAGCTTCCTTGAGGTCCTGCTCGGTCGCGGTCCGCGAAATGTTTCCGACGTAGATGTTCATATCTACCTCTCCTTTATACTGTGGTGCCCTTGCCCTGGACTGGGGTCTTTTGGACCCCGGCCCGCCTGCCGAATTAAAGGAGAGGAGTCTGTCCGACCGATACCGGTGTGGGGCCCGCGCCCCCTTCCTTTATTCGAACCTTGCCGCCGACCGGACGCCACGGGCGGCCCTTCCGGACGGCCAAACCCCGCTCGGGACGGGCGGGGTAAAAAAAAACCCGGCAACGACCTACTCTCCCACCAAGCTGCCCTGGCAGTACCATCGGCACAGGCGGGCTTAACTTCCGTGTTCGGAATGGGAACGGGTGTTTCCCCGCCGTTATGGTCACCGGGATTAGTTACGTAATGGATTGAAATAGCGTTCTTTTTGTCTTGATAAACTTTATGGTCAAGCCTCACGGTCTATTAGTACTGGTTAGCTCAATGCATCACTGCACTTACACATCCAGCCTATCAAACAGGTCGTCTACCTGTGACCTTTAGCCCTTGCGGGAGGGAGATCTTATCTCGGGGCGTGCTTCCCGCTTATATGCTTTCAGCGGTTATCACTTCCAAACGTAGCTACCCGGCGCTGCGCCTGGCGGCACAACCGGTACACTAGAGGTTCGTTCACCCAGGTCCTTTCGTACTATGGGCAACCCCCCTCAAATCTCCTGCGCCTACCGTGGATAGGGACCGAACTGTCTCGCGACGTTCTAAACCCAGCTCACGTACCTCTTTAACCGGCGAACAGCCGGACCCTTGGGACCCGCTTCAGCCCCAGGATGAGATGAGCCGACATCGAGGTGC